>Ga0256837_1000934_pt1 | contig 21807 bp, 25 predicted proteins | sample 4562384metaG_FD_185976 | JGI IMG/M metagenome (GOLD analysis project Ga0256837, IMG submission 185976) | Hydrothermal vent microbial communities from Guaymas Basin, Mexico - 4561-384 | ecosystem: Environmental > Aquatic > Marine > Hydrothermal vents | place: Mexico: Guaymas Basin | collected...
TTTTAAACGATCTTTAGGAGAGTGAGATTTTTGACTACTCCATAATCTACTATATCGTTTTCCCTCTACAGAAAAATCAAACCAAAATTTGATTCCATCTTTGTGAATTTTAATACCAGCATCATTTGTTTTATTATATGATTTTTTATCTATTGCCATATATAAACCTTTAAGTTTTAATTGGGTCTCGTCTTGGGTCTCATTAGGTCTCGTGTTTAGGTCTCATTTTTGAGGATATTGAGAGGAATAAATCGGAACGAATAAGTGTATTATCATACCTAAAGTAGGCACTAAAAGAGATTAAACAGAACCATTAAGATATTAATAGTAGTAGAGTTCGAATCTCTGAGGGTCCACCACTTCAAAACACAAATACTACTTAAAACTTTTAATATATGTTCACTAAATTTTAATCTATCCACTACTAAAAAAATTTAAAATATATCAACACTAAATCTATATATCAATTTAATATGCTTAAAATGTATTTGGTCTCCCCACGAGGACTCGAACCTCGAGCTATCCCTTAGGAGGGGACTGCTTTATCCAGTTAAGCGATAAGGAGTTAATGTAATCTTGAAAAAAGTGTTTCAAAGTGATATTTGAAAGATTAAAGTTGGAGGGTTGCTTAGTCTCACAAAGGAGACTAAGACTTATTTTGCTAATGCTGCTTTAGAAGCTTCAGCAACTGCTGTAAATGCAGATGCGTCATTCATAGCCATATCAGCAAGAATTTTACGATCAAGTTCGATACCTGATTTATGAACACCATTCATGAAAGATGAATAGTTCATTCCATTTAAACGAGCCGCTGCATTGATACGGATGATCCATAGTTTACGGAACTCACGTTTTTTCTGCTTACGGTCACGGAATGCATAATAAAGTGAACGTTCAATTTGCTCTTTGGCTTTACGGAAGTGTTTACGACGACCACTGTAAAAACCTTTTGCTAATTTTAATATCTTTTTGTGTCTTCTTCTACGAACAACACCTGTTTTAACTCTTGGCATTTCTTTCCTTTTTCTTTACCTAGCTACATCTGTAGTCAAGGTGCCATACTTTGATGGTCTTGCCCAATTCTTTAAAATTGGAGATTTATAATTATTCTAAAACAAAAATATCTTAGTTAATCATAGCCTTAATGTTAGCAGCATCTGATTTTGCAATAGAAGCTGGTTTATTTTGATCACGACGAGTTCCCGCGTCTTGTTTAGTTAAAATGTGGCTTCTAAACGCTTTTCCACGTTTAATTTGACCATTTTTCTTAACTTTAAAACGCTTAACAGCGCCTTTTACCGATTTCATTTTTGGCATCGATAATCCTTTAAGTAAAATTCTTGCTTCTAACCTAGATTAGAATTAAGATTGGAATTATACCCAAATTTATCCTGTTTTTTGCTATAATCATCCTATGAATTCAATTAATCACATAAAAAATGCCCTTAAAGAGCTAGATGACGAAGTACAAAAAATTTTACTAGATTGGGGAATTCCTCTCAATGAAAAAGACAATTTAATGCTTCCTATTTTACAACAGAAAAGAGTCCTCGATCAAACACTAGAAGATTTAACATATCTTAAAGAGCATCCACCAACACCAAATCAACCCTGTGGAATATCTAAATACAGAGAAGACTAACTAGCATTTAGGAGTTTAACTTTTAAAATAAGTTCCTCTTTATCTGCAAAAAGAATATGGAGTAGATAAAAGTTTTTAGCCTTTCCATTTGAAGCATAGACTCGAAAACTTTTCACCTCAGCTAAATAGTCACTTACAAACTCAGTATCAGCAGCTAAAGGATACTCTTTGTAGGTCTTTAATGACTCCAATCTATAGAGTTTTTTATCTTTTAAAATATAGGCAATATAAGGGTTTATCCTCCTATGTAAAGAGTGAGAACTCTGCATAAACACTACATCATTTTTTCTATCTTGATTTAAGATCATCACACTATTTTTTAGCGCTAATGAGAAATCCATATAGAGTGTTTTTTTGATAAGCTGATAATTTTGAATCTTTTGAATCTCTTTAGCGATGATTTTATTTGATCTATTGAGTCCTGCATAACTTTTGTAAAGAAAAAGCATCAAAATACTCAGTATCATTATGCTAATAAGCAGTTCTATAAGTGTAAATGCTTTTCTCATTGAAGTTTTACTCTCAAAAGTGACAGAGAAAAATCTTTACTTTTTACATCTGTTTTACCTATCTCTAAAATTATAGAAGAAGTTGCATTATTTTCACCATCTTCATCAAAATCATTTGAGTCCAATACATCTATTTTCTTATAAGTTATTTTAGTTTTAATAGATTTCAGCTTACGACGCAGACCACTCTCCATATCAAAATCTCCAGCGAGTCTATAGAGATCAATATTACTTGATTCAAAACCATATTTATCATCCAAAGAGCTTAAAAAAGAGTTGTACTGAGTAGTTTTAAGTCTTTTTTTCAACTCTTGAAGTTTATGTGTAGTATTTCCTCTCATCTGAAGTAGTGCCGCTATTACAACGGAGACTATCATCACTGCGACCATAACTTCTATAAGAGTAAAACCCCTACGGCTTAAATGGCGTTTAATCATTTCCTAAACCGATTCGTATCGCTTCATCAAGTGAAGTTTCACCATCAAGCAGCATCTCAAAAAGTTGTATAGATATAGTTTTAAGCCCATCTTTTTCTAATTGAGTTTTAATGGTGTGTTCATCTGTTGTAGTTTTTAAAAGCTCTTTTATAGAGTCATTCATCACCAAAAGCTCCCCTATAGAGCGACGACCTGAGTAACCACTATAGTTACAAGCCTTACATCCAACCGACTTATAGATAAGAGCATCTTTAGGAATACTATAATCCTCAGCAAAGTTTTCAGCTAATACATCTTCCTCTTTACACTCATGACATATAACACGGACTAAACGCTGAGCTAATATACCTAGAAGCGATGAAGAGATTAAAAATGGCTCTACATTCATATCTGCCAGACGAGAGATTGTAGCTGCTGCCGAGTTGGTGTGAAGAGTTGAGAAGACTAGGTGTCCTGTAAGTGCTGCACGAACAGAGATAGCTGCTGTCTCCTCATCACGAATCTCCCCTATCATTATGACATCAGGATCTTGACGAAGTATAGAGCGAAGTGCAGCTGCAAAAGTGAGTCCAACTTTCTCATTTACTTGAATCTGTGCGATATTATCACTCTTGTACTCAACGGGGTCTTCCACAGTTATGAGATTTTTAGAAGGCTCTTCTACCTCTCTTAAAAAAGAGTGCAGAGAAGTTGTTTTTCCCGAACCAGTTGGACCAGTTACAAGGATGATACCATGAGAAGCACGAAGTAATTTTTTAACATCCTCTATAAGTCTATTATCAAAGCCTAACTCATTTATCTGAGGTATCTGAGAGGACTGCATAAGAAGTCTCATAACCACTCGTTCCCCATAAAAAGTTGGAAGAATTGAGACACGAATATCTAGCACTTCTCCTGCTATTTTTATCTGTGTTCGTCCATCTTGTGGAATACGTTTTTCAGATATGTCAAGATTTGAGATAACCTTGATACGACTGACGATGAGACTCACCACTTTTTTATCTAAGTCAGCATTTTTACTTAGCATTCCATCTACACGAAAACGAACCTCACCCTTGTTCTCTTGAACCTCTATGTGAATATCGGAAGCTCTCTTTTTAACAGCCTGATAAAAGAGTGCATTTACAAACTTGATAATAGGTGCAGACTCTTCACTTGTTAAGATGTCAGAAGAGGTACGAAGAAAGTCAGTAAGAGAGATATCCTCTTCAGCCTCGCTCTCATCACCCTCCTCTTTCATGGTCTCTATAGCCTTGTCCGTACGGAGTTCTAAAAAACGGTTATAGAGTCTGTCATAAGAGTCTTCATCTAAAATATTTAGTGGATACTTTTTCTCTAATTTTGAGTAGTAGTTACTCCCCTCAGCAAAATAACGCTCACTTAAAAAAGCTGTCACCTCACCATCAAGTTCACTAAAAAGAAGATAATTTTTAACACTTATATCTGTTGTAAGTTCTTCTGGTTCATATACCTCTAACTTTAGATTATGGAGTGTTTCTAAATTTAACATTTTAATCTACTTCTTCAATGACTAGAGATGTTTTTTTCTTTTTAGGTGTACTCTCTTCTTCAACTTCTCTCGTTTCATCTTTTTTACTACGATCTTCTAATTTTTTAAAAGCTTCAATGTCATACTCCTCTTGTAGCTTCGCTAAAACTCCTAAATCTTTTTGTAGTTGAGAGAGTTTTTCACTTTTGTCGATTACATAAGGAGTTAAAATCACAATTAAGTTATCCTCTTCTGTACTTGTAGTTGTAGAGGTAAACAACCACTTTCCAATCCATGGAATATCTCCTAGTAGAGGTATTTTACTTACAGATTTAGAGTCATACACTTTAACAAGTCCACCAATGATGATACTCTCACCATGACGAAGAATTGCTTGAGTTTTCACCTCTTGTTTAGAAGTTGTTGGCTGTCTTATAGGTTGACCATTTGCATCTAAACCTGTATCTATAACATTTTCTAAAACTGTTTCAACATCTAATGTCACCTTGTCATTTGATGAGACACGAGGCTTTATTTTTAGAGTAAGTCCAACATCTTCACGTTTGTAACTACTTGTCACTCCTCCACCAGCAGTTGCATCAGTAACAGTTCCTGTTGAGATAGAGATAGTCTTTCCTACATAGATAGAGGACTCTTTATTGTTCACACATAGGATAGAGGGATTGCTTACTGATTTTGAAGCACCATTTGTTTCAAGAAAATCAAGTGTCGCTCCTAGTGCAAAGTTCACACCTGAGAGAGAGATACTATCTAAAAAAGTATCTGGAATTGCAACTGATGAACCACCGAAATTACCGGAGAGGGTATAGAGTCCACCACTAGAAGAGACACCCCCTCCATCAAAGCCATACTTCATCCCTAAACTCTCAACATCATTTTTATTTATCTCTATGATTCTTGCTTGAACATAGACCTGATACTTCTCTTTATCTAACTCATCAATAATAAGCTTTATGCCTTTAATAATTGTAGGTTCACCTATAGCAATCACTGCATTTATCTCTTCACTTGCTGAGATATTTGGTTTTGAAGAGGGGTCTGAAAACTTCTGTTTTGAGATAATATCATTAAGTGTAACTGCTACTGATTTTGCATCAGAATTTTTAAGTGAAAAGATTTTAATCCCATTACTCGCACTAGATTCAACATCCATAGAGCGAAGTAACTTCTCAATAATAGCTATGTTTTTTTTATTTCCTATCACAATAACACCATTTATATTCTCATCTAAAATAATTTTTACTTTTTGAGATGCTATCTTAGGATTGAAAATTGATTTACTTATCTCTACTAATCGTGCTTGAAGTTTCTTAGCTTCTGCATGTTTGATGGGCATTATTTTCACAAGCATAGTACTGTTTATAGCAATGTCACCTATAACTTTTTTAATCGTCTCAATGTTTTTTGGATAATCTGTTAAGAGCATTGTATTACTCTCTTTCATAGTCATCAGTTTTGCAGTTTTTGAGATTAAGTATCTTATCTTCGCTGCAACGACATCTACATTTGCACCTTTAACCTCAATAGCTTGTGTTACCATCAAAGAGCCATGAAGATGCTTCCCTTGTTGGGTAACTTTTACATTATGTTTTGCAGCTTCTGTTGAGCGAACAACCTCATAGATAGAACCTTTTTGAATAAGAGTAAAACCCTTAGACTCTAAAACAGAAACAAGTATGCCAATCAACTCATCGTCATAGACTGGAGTTGTACTTATAAAGTTTACAGTTCCATTTATTTTATTATTAATCAAAATATTTTTATGAGTGATTTTAGAGATAAGTTTAATAAAATCATTTATTTGTAGGTCTGAAAAGTTGACATTCACTTGCTCTCTAGCATTTAGACTCAATGCTAAAAGTGTTGTTAAAAATAGTATCTTAATGTATCTCATAAATTATTTCCTTCTCTTGATTATTTCTTAAAACTACAAGGGATATAGTCTCTAGTTTATTTATATTTTGGTAAAGCTTGATTGCATCTCGACTTGATGAGAGTTTTACATTGTTTGCACGAATAATAATATCTCCTTTTTTCAAACCAAGTTGCGCCATTTTAGAACCTCTTTTAATTCGGTTGATCTTAAAACCAACTATCTTACCAGCTTTTTTCAGTGGTGCTATAGATATATCTTTCCAAATTTTGGAAGGATTTTTAGAGTAGTTTTGGATATCTGAACGACGAACTACAGCCTCACTTATCTCATCTGATGAGACTTTAGTATGTCGTCTTACTGAAGTAGCACCTTTTGATTTTCCAAGTTCTAAAACATACTCTTTTGAATGTTTCACAAATATAACATGAGTAAGATCTATCGTTTTTAACTTATAACCCGCATAAACTTCACCAACTGAAACTATAGTTGTTTTAAGTGGAGAAGCTTTTTTTGCAACAATAGCGAAGCCATGAGAATCTTTTCCATATAAACCTTTTAAGATTAAGGAGTCTATACTACAAAGTGTTGTTGATTTTGACTTACGAACAGAAGTAGTAGATTTACCTGCATTTGTCAACATATTTTTAAAATCAACTCTTTGGTACTTAGACCCATAAGAGTTTTGTCTATTTAGCTCAATACCTTCACTCGGAAGATACCACCATAGGGCAAGTGAAATAAGTTTTGCTATTAAGATTAAAACTAAAAGTATTGTAAGAGTTGGAACTATTTTACTACTAGAGAGATTTTGCATAAAGATACACCCCCTCTTTAGATTTTTTGAAAAAATGGAGAGATCTTCTATACTTTTTTAACATAAGTTTAGATGGTTTTAGAGTAGCGTTTAACTCTAAATTCAGAAGATTAAAAGTAGCATTCATCTCTCCAAACTCACCTATAGATTTTGCTTGAACCATTAAAGGATGAAGTAGAGAGTAATCTAAATCTATAGACTCTATCTTAGAGGGAAAGTAAGCTTCAACAATAGATGAGAGCTGAATCTCTCTGACTTTTACACTATCGTAAACGCCAAGAAGTGTCAACTCTACAGAGTCTATATGGGCACTCTCTATACCCTTTGTACTCACATCTAAGTTCTCCACATTAAGAGAGAAAAGAGAATCATTGAGACTCTCTTTTGAGACAACAACATCAAACTTCTTCAAATTCTCTTCTGCCAAGTAGTAGAGACTACTTTTAGGGACAAAGAGCATAAGTGAGAAGATAAACACCAATAGATATGCAAAAAACTTTCCTATCCTCTTCACAGTTGTATCTCCAGACTGAGTGAGGCTGTTGTATCACTCAGTTTTTTTATTTTTAGATAAGTTATTTTATAAGAGTCATTAAGAATTTTTCCCATTAAAGAGTTTAAAACCTCTGTTGTTATAGATTTTGAACTTATTTTAAAGCTATTTTTATTGCGATCAATAGTAAGTTTTGCCTGTTTAATAGAGGAGAGAGATAAAACTCTCTCTAATGCTTTTTTTGTCTTCTTCTTATCTGCATAAACAGTTTTTAAAGAGCTTAAAGTAACAGCTACTTTCTCACTCTTTTTGTACTCATGCCCTGCCTCTTTAAATTCAGATTTTGCACCACTCAACTGAAAAAACAGAAAAAGGATAATCACACCAAGAAGTCCACCTATATGTAAAGGGTTTATATGATTCATAACTTCATCTCCACTCGCATACTCTCTTTGGTAAATCTTGTTTTATAGTTCACTTTTTTGCTATCGAGTTGAGAAGTAATAGCTCTCTGATTTTTCTCATTAACCCCTCTAATATTTACAAAAAGAGTCCCATTCTTATACTCAATAAGAGTTATTTTTTCTCCCTTTTGAAGTCTCATAGTTAAAAAGTAAGAGATATACTCTCTAAGTTTCGTCTCTGTTTTGTGAATTTTACTATATTTTTTCATACTTGCACTATTTTGAAACATTGTAGGTTGAAGATTATAGTTAGAGAAAAGTTCCTCTTTCGCACTTTGAATAGTTTCAGTTTTACTCTTAGTAACAAAGAGTTCCACCATTAAAACTATAATAAAAATCACTAAAATTACAGCAATTTTATAGAGACTACTACTATCTACGATATGGCTAAACTGCTGTAGCTCTACTCTATGTTTTGAAAAAACCATATCTTGAAGATCTAAGGGTTTACTCTCCTTTAACCATGAGCTAGGGAGTAAAACAAGAAGTGAATCTTGAAGATAGATGCTTTCAGTGGCGTTTACTTCAAAAGCACCCTCCAGCGAGTCAAACTCACTCTGAGCAAAGTAAACACCTTTTACATCTGAGTAACTTATATTTAAACGTTTCAGAAGTTCAAATATCTTTTTATCTTCATAGGCAAAGGCTATAAACTCATCACCTTTTTTATAAGCTGTGTATGAGTAGTGAGACTCTGGTAAGGTATCTTCAAAGACGGAGGGAAGAAGCTTTTTTACCTCTCTAACACTAGAGATAGGAAGAGAGAGTTTTTTTACCCAGTAGAGAGAGGGAGAGAGAATAAGGTTTACTTTTCTGCCACTCTCATACTCTAAAGTTCCCTCAAAATTTGGGTCTATAAAAAGTGTAGTAGTCTTGCTTTTAAATCTCGTAAACAAAGTTACTCCCTTCTTCTGTTTCTATATTATACTCAAAACTAATTTTAGAGTTTTCTTCACCCTCTAAAATCTCCACTTCAACCAAAACAATTGGTTCAAAGTAAGATACCTTAAATACTTCTAATGCTCTGCTCTCATCATCACTTAGCCCTAAATCTTCCACAGAGGAGTAAGCCCCACCACCTAAATGCAGTACTTGGGCTCTCTCTTTTGAAACACCTAACATCATCTCCCAAACAGCAGAAGTTGCATAGTTTAAGTCTATAGTTGTGTTCCTCTCACTTCCAAAATAGAAGAGATTGTTAAAATCAACTTTAGAGAGTGCATTATCATTATACTCTTGTGTATAAAAATTATTTATTTTTTTAAGATGTTTAGATGAGGCTATATAATCTCTAAAAAGATACGGATGTTCATCAAATATTCTACTATTATAACTATTATCATCTTTAATACCACCACCACAATCGGCTAAAATTTCTACATACTGAGAGTTCACTCCATATCTATTAAGATATTCGCCGAGTTTTGTTTTTATAGTGGCATTTTCTTCTATATATGAGGGGTCAAACTTCGTTCTAGCCGAGCTTATTTTTAAAGTTACTTCCATATTTTTAAGAGTAAAAGGGATAAATGAGACCTGAGATAAGAACATATACAAATCGTCGCTAGAGTTTGAGTCAGCTATTTTTTTAATATCAGGAGATTTTTTAAGTATAGTAAAGACATCTTCGACTATTAATGTACTCTGATACATAAATTTCTCTTCCTTTAGAATCTTTGAAGCAGAGTTAACCTGTTTCAGTCCAAAACCTATGGCGACAGTTATGACCATCACAAACATTATAGTTATAAGGAGTGCTATCGCATTTTTGGATGCTCGCATTAGTTGATACTCATAGAGAAGATTGGAAGTAACATAGCAGCGACAATAAAACCGATACTTCCACCAACAAAGAGCATAAGAGCTGGTTCAAGAAGAGTCAGAAGAAGAGTGATTTTATCACGATTCTCTTCAAAGTAAAGCTCTGAAACATTTGTCAAAACATTGCCAAGTTGCGAAGTCTCTTCTCCTAGGGCTATGGACTGAACAAAGGTATCATCTATCTTAGTCTTAGACTCGTTGAGTGCTTTTGAGAGTGGTTTCCCCTCTACTACTTTTTTACTTGCAGCTACAAAAAGCTCTTTTATTACTCGGTTGTTTAAGATGTTTGCACTCAGGTTGATTGTCTGTACAAAAGGGACACCTGAACGAGTCAAAAGTGAAGCTATGTAAGAGAATCGTGCTAGTTCACTTTTGAGAGCGATAGAGCCAAAAAGAGGAAGTTTTAACATTAACTTATCAACACCATATGCAAAGGCATAGACTTTTTTCTTTAGTGTTATAAATGTAGCCACAAAAGCAAAAATAAGTGCTAAAAGTATCTGAAAGTTATGAGAAAAAAAGTCTCCAGCAGCTATAACAAACTGTGTAGGCATAGGGAGTTTCTGATCCATACTCTCAAAAATACCCGTTATCTGTGGTACAACAAAAGTAAGCATAAAGGCTATCATAACAAGAGAGATTATAATCATAAAAGAGGGATAAGCAAAAGCACCTTTTATCTCTTTATGGATTCTATCTTGCTCTTTTAAAAAGCGAGAGAGTTCAAGTAAAACCTCATCCAAAATCCCACCACTCTCACTCACTTTAATAGACTCTTTAAAAAAATCAGGCAATTCCACTATGGTTTGGGCTTCTAATGCTGAGTAGAAGTTTTGCCCCTCATCAAGATGTGTACTTACAGTAGAGAGAAAGAGTTTCATCTTTTTATTTTTTTCGTAGTGAGTCTGTACTATTTTTAAAGCAGAAACGATGCTAATACCTGAGCGAATATACATAGAGAGTTCACGGGAGAGTGCTGCTAACTCTTTAGCTGGGATTTTATACTTTGAAGAGAAAGAGAATTTTTCATAAAATGCAGGAGCTTCTTCATTTAAACTTTGATAGAGAATACCACTCGCCTTGAGTTTTGCACGAGCTTCACTTAAAGATGTCGCTTCAACTCTATCACTTACTTTTTTACCCTCAGAGTCGATACCTTTATACTTAAATATCATCGAGAAACCTCTTGTGTCTCTGCCTCTTTAGCATTCACTAAGGCGCTCAATGAGTCATAAACCTCTGTCGGTTTAAAGTAAGATGTGTAATCATACGCTCTTTTTTTATACACTATCATCACCTGATCTGAAATTAAATTTTTATCTACTTCAAAAGAGAAACAGACTCGCTTTTGAACATTATCTTCAGTAAAAAAAGGTATCGGTTCTACAGAGACTACACCATGTAAAAAATCATAATGATAAACCTCTACACTAGAGTCAAAAAAACTCTCAAAACTCTTCCCTTTTATCCCATCTACATAAACACTACACTCACTACAATCATCAAGACATAAAAGTTTAGCACTCTGAGCATCTTCTTTGATAAAGGAGTGAAGATACTCTTTTAAGTTACTAAAACTTGGAGCTACTTTCTGCTGGTCTACACTTTGAAGTTTTGAAATTGCCAAAGTATAGATGACACCTATGATAACAATCACTATCATAAGTTCAATAAGAGAAAAAGCTCTTTTCACCTACTTTTTATCACACTCACTCATTCTAATATCTTTTCCCTCATCTTTGCCACCCTCTTTTTTATCAGCACCTAAAGAGATAAGATCTACTTTTCCATCATCATTTATGTAGATAAACTCTCTACCCCATGAATCTTTTGGCATTTTTCCATCTTTAAAGTATGAATCATCTTTAGTAAGAGCTTTAAGACCCTCTTCTGTAGATGGATAAACATCATTTTTAAGTTTATACATATCAAGAGCACCATCATAGATAGATTTCATCTGAACACATACTAAGTCACGTTTAGCCTGCGCACCTTTCCCCGTAAGAGCTGGCATAACCATAGCAGCTAACAGCCCTAAGATAACGATAACGATCATAAGTTCTATAAGAGAGAAACCCTTTCTGAAATTCTTTTTTTGCATTATTTTTACCTTTTAATATTTGAATGAGTTATTATAGTTAAAAAAAGTTACGATTTGGAAATATTTTATTAGAATGATTAAGTTGTTTAGATTTAAAGTTAAAAAGAGGACTCTTCTCCAGATACCTGCGGCACATAATCACTAAAGGTGTGCTGCTGTATTCCTACCCTGACACATTGTCTTTAGCAACCATTGCACAGGTCTAAAGAAGAGAATTGAAAGTATATCTAAATTTTTTTTTATTTCAAAGTTTTAGAGAGTAATTGTACGGATTGACTCTTTAATCGCCTCTAAATATCCAAGATAATCAAATGAACTATCTCCTGCTGTAGCTGCATACTCTAACTCTCTCGCCATCTCTGAGAGTTCATTAAAACGTAAGTTTCCGGCACTGCCCTTAATAGAGTGAGCAGATGCTCGAACACCCTCATAATCTTTCTCTTGAATCTGATTAGCCATAGTCTCCAATATTGGAGAAGATTCTGTTAAAAAACTATTAATCAACATGGGCATATGTTTTACTTTAAGTCCTATCGCTTTTGCCATCACTTCATGGTCAAGATTTGTATAGTCTGGATTTGTTATTGGCATCAAAATGTCCTAGATATTAAATATTTATAATATAATAACAAAAATATCTTTAAAGGAAAACCATTTGCTCTATATCATTACTGCCTTAAAAAGTGAAGCTCAAGCCTATGTAGATAAATACAGACTCTCAAAATCAAAACTCGGAAATTTTCTTCTTTTTTCTAATGAAAATATATTTTTAATTGTAAGTGGTATGGGCGTTCTAAATGCTAGATTAGCAACTCAGACACTTATAAACCAGTATGATATTACAGATGATGATATCTATCTTAATATTGGGATTTGTGGAGCAAATGCTCAGTATGAGATAGGTTCACTTTTAGAGATAGGCTCTATCTCTTATGATGGCATTCGCTATGTTTTTCAGGACTCTTTGGAAGAGATAAAATGTGTGGATGAAGAGGTAAGTGAAGAGTTAGCAAAAGTAGTAGATATGGAGTCATATGGGTTTTATGATGCAGTTATTCATAACCCTGCTATTAAAAACTTTCATATTTTTAAAGTTGTAAGTGACCATTTTCAACCAGAGAGAGTAACAAAAGATGGGACAAAAAAACTTATCTCTAAGAGAATTGATGATATAAATAGAGTTATAAATGGGGCTTGGACTTTAGTCCAACTAAAAACTCTAAAAGGATACCTTTGAAACTATTTTTACTGCTACTTACTCTATTTTTGAGTTTACAAGCCTCTTCCCCTACAGATAATGAACTCAAAAAAATGATAGGACGTATGCTTATAGTAGGCTTTCCTGATACTAAGATAGATAAAAACTCTCAGATTGTAAAAGATATGCAGGAGTATGACCTAGGTGGTGTTATCCTTTTTGATAGATTTTATAAAGATAGAAACAGAACGAAAAATATCTCTTCACCTACACAACTCAAACAGCTCACAAGTGACTTACAAAAGTTCTCACCAAAACCACTCTTTATAAGTGTAGATCAAGAGGGTGGAAAGGTGGCACGACTCAAACCTAAGTATGGCTTTGCATCAATACCCTCAGCAAAAAAAGTCTCTGAGATGGGTTTAGAAAAAGCAGTTGGCGTTTACAAAAAACAGTCTCAAATGCTAGAAGATATGGGTATAAATATGAACTTCGCACCTGTTGTTGACTTAGCCCTAAACCCTAAAAACAGAGTCATTGTCGAACTAGAACGCTCATTTGGAAAAGATGTTTCAGAAGTTGTAGCATTTAGCCGAGTGGAGATTCAACAACAGAGAGTTCATAAAATCATCTCAGTCTTAAAACACTTCCCAGGGCATGGCTCATCACTAGGTGATTCACACAAGGGTTTTGTAGATGTAAGTGAGACATGGAGTAGTAAAGAGTTAGAGCCATATAGGACTCTTATAGATGAGAAACAGGTAGATATGATAATGACAGCACATGTTTTTAACTCTCATATAGATGATAAATATCCAGCCACTCTCTCCTATAAGTGTAACACCGATCTTCTTCGTGGAGTACTGAAATTTAAGGGTATTATCATCAGTGATGATTTACAGATGGGCGCAATCTCTCAGCACTACACTCTTGCACAAAGAACTACACTTGCCATAAACGCTGGAGTCAACATACTTCTCTTTGGAAATCAGCTTGAAGATGTAACTGTTAAAAAACTGGTTGACACCATCTTTAAAGAGGTAAAATCTGGAAATATTTCACTAGAGAGAATCAAAGAGTCAAATGATAAAATAGAAAATCTACACACAAAAATTTCCATCGTCCAAAAACCTATTATCTTTACAAAAAGACGAATAGAACTTACAAAGGAGTATATCAAAACTCACTACGGTTTAAGTGTTAAAGATATAACTATCAAACCCAAAACTATCGTTCTTCACTGGACGGCCGTTATGGACTTTGAGAAGAGTTTTAAGCGTTTAAACCCTGAACTTCTTTTTAGTGACCGTGCAGACATTGCCAAAGCTTCATCACTTAATGTCTCTTCTCATTTTCTCATCGACCGAGATGGAACAATCTACCAACTGATGCCTGACAACTGTATGGCTCGTCATGTCATAGGGCTTAACTACTCTAGTATAGGTGTTGAAAATGTCGGTGGTGAAGCAAATAAAAAAGAGGATTTAACTCAGGCTCAACTCAATGCCAACATAAGACTTGTAAAGTACCTCAAAGCAAAATACCCTAGTATCAAAAATGTTATAGGGCATTATGAGTATAGAGATTTTGAGAATTCTCCTCTTTGGCTTGAAAAAGATGCTAACTACAGAACTAAAAAGAGTGACCCTGGGAAAAAATTTATGAGAGATGTGAGAAGTGGACTTGATAAATAGTACTTTTTCTTCCCTTGATTGGCTTATATTTTTAGCCTACTTTGGCATTTTAGCCTTTAGCTCCTACTGGTTCTCTCGTGCTAAAATCTCTTCAAGTAGAGAGTATTTCACAGCTTCAAACTCCATGCCAACACTCGCAGTAGCCATAAGCATACTAGCTACAAGCCAATCAGCCGCGACCTTTTTAGGAGTCCCTGAGTTCTCTTATGCTCACAACTTCACGCTCATAGGCTTCTACTTCTCTTCACTTTTAGCCGTCATTTTTGTAGCGAAGTTTTTTGTCCCTCGTTTTTATGAGATGAAGGCTATTACCGTCTATGAACTCTTAGAAAATCGTTACGGAGCCTCAGCTAAATGCCAAGCGGGTGTGATGTTTTTAATCGGTCGGGTTATGGCGAGTGGAGCGAGACTCTACATCGCAGGTCTCGCCATCAGTATGATACTCTTTCTCGACATCTCTCTTTTTCATATGATCTTCTCTATCGCTCTTCTACTCTTTGGTGCGCTTGCTTACACCTACTTCGGTGGGGTCAAGTCTGTCATATTAAGTGACATCATTCAGGCTATCACTTATGTAAGTGCTGGGCTTGTTGTCATTTTTTATCTCTACCACTCTTTAAATGGAGTTGATATTTTAGCTATCCTAAATGCCAATGATAAACTCGTTTTTATAGATAGCTCCCTAGACGGAAAGTTTAGTATCATCGGTCTTTTAAGTGGCTGGTTACTTCTAAACATAGCAGCCTTTGGACTAGACCAAGATATGTCACAGAGAGTGCTTAGCTGTAAAAACAAGGATGAGGCGAGTCGCTCACTTATACTCTCCATACTCTTTACTATCCCCATAGTTCTACTCTTTTTACTCATCGGTGCTCTACTCTTTGTTCACTATGAGAACTCTACTATAGCTCAAACATTTGATGGAGCGAAGATAACTATCTTTATGTACTATATCCTCAATGAGATGCCTGAGGGTGTTCGCGGTTTTGTGACAGTTGGAGCTATAGCTGCTGCACTCTCTAGTACCAACTCAGTTTTAGGAGCTATGGCTTCAGTTGCCATTGAGGATATATACAGACCTTACAAACTTCGCCAAACGCCAACTACAGATGAACGCCATTTCATCAAAGCCTCACGACTTGCTGTTCTCCTTTTCGCCCTCGCTCTTTTTTCTATGGCAATTCTAAGCTACTTTTGGCAGAAGTACTCTGACCTCTCACTTATAGGCTTTGTCTTAGGTGTAATGGCGTTTGCATATACAGGACTTTTAGGAGTCTTTTTCTCAGCTGTTTTTACAAAGAGAGGAAGTGAGAAGAGTGTTCCCTATGCACTTGTAGCTGGGTTCTTGACAGTTCTTGCTCTGCAACCATACACCTTTAGAGTCGGTATAGGTTTTGCTTGGCAGATAACATTAGGTACAGTAGTAGCATTTGCAATAATGCAAACAAGTTCAAAGGATGATTTTTAATATTATGAGTATATATACACTACAGTCACCAGCAGGTGGGTTTTTGGATGAGGAGTTGATGCACTTTAACAAGGTTTTTGATGATTGGTGTATTCAGTTTGACAACTTTGAGGATGCGACACTTATTGCACAGAGTTTAGAGCATAGAGAGAGTGTAAATATAGTAGAAATTACTCCTCTGAGTTATCCTAAATATTTCTTTTTTAATCTTCAAGGTGACATTCATGCAACACGACAAGTGGGTGAGAAAATCATCTGTATAGTTGAACCGCTTATGGGTGCTAACTTACGGATAGCAGTCTGTGACATCAAAACAAAACATGTCAGACTTACAAATACCCGCTATAAAAATGTCCTCAGTGTAGAGGGTGCTTTTGCTCACTACGAAGAGAGATTCTAGAACTTATAGAGAAAACTTGTTTTTTGAGTAAAATCTCTCTCTTTTACATCGTGAGCAGGTTTTGTATCTACATCGTAATAGAGAACAAAGTTCAGATAGAGAGTTTTATAGATTAAAACTTGTAACTCAACTGCATTTGAAACTATCAAGTCTGCACTATCATCTACATTTGGTTGATAGTACATCACATAAGAGATTTTTGAATCTTTATCAAAAGATTTTGTATAGGAGATATAGGAGTTCACACGTATATTTTTCTCTCTTGGGTCTAATGATGTTAAATAATTAATCTCTTCATAAAAACCACCTAAACCTAGATAAAGATTACCATATTTTTTTAAATTTTTATGGTATCTAAACCCACCACCAATAAGATTTTTCTTTTTCACATTTGTAAACTCATTTGTCTCTGACTGAACAAATCCCTCATAATTTAACTCTTTAATATCAAAAAATGTATGCACAACTCTTACATGTGCATAAGTTTTATTTGTATTTGTCTCACCTGATGCTTTTCCATAAGCAAAAACAAAATCACTCCAGAGAACATATGATGAGTTATTATCATACTGAGCCCGTAGTCCTGCCGAGTAGTTATCAACATCACTATTGCCTCTTTTTGTCTCAAAAGAGCCCTTTAAAGTACCACTATAACCAGGTTTATCTCCGATGTTTACAGGGGCAATCGTTATGATGGCAAAAAGGTTTATCACACTTAAAATAAAAACAGCTATTAACTTCATGTATCTCTCTCAAACTTTTTTATAATTCTAGCGTGATATAATACTTTTATGAATAAAAAAGAACTATTTATTGGTCTTATGTCGGGAACAAGTCTTGATGGGGTTGATATAGTCCTCTGTGAGATAAATGCCAAAGAGTGCAAACTTCTTCATACCAAAGAGTACCCTTTCCCATCAGCACTCAAAGAGCAGGTTCTTCACACTATCTCCTCTTCTATAACACTTCAAACTGTTGGCATGCTTGACCATAAACTTGGCAAACTTTTTGCAGAGAGTATCGAGAAGTTTTTAAAAGAGTTTGAACTAAACGCCAAAGATATAAAAGCCATCGGACTTCATGGTCAGACACTATGGCATCAACCTGAGAGTAAAACACCTTTCTCTATGCAACTAGGGGATGCAAATATCGTCTGCTCTGAAACCAACATCCAAACTGTAGCTGATTTTCGTCGAATGGATATAGCAAATGGTGGGCAAGGGGCACCTTTTGCTCCAGCCTTTCATAAGTTTGCTTTTGCAGGTTTAGGTTCTGGCGTTTGTGTTGTAAACATAGGAGGGATGGCAAACATCACACTCCTAGATGAGCCTCTTCGAGGTTGGGACTCAGGGTGTGGCAATGTTCTGCTTGACTACTGGATAGCTAAAACTCAAAAGCAAACTTATGACAGAGATGGAGAGTATGCTAGAAGTGGTGAACTCAACTCTGCACTTCTAAACGCCATGTTAGAAGACCCCTACTTTCAAAAAGAGCCACCAAAAAGTACAGGACGAGAGTACTTTAATACCAAATGGCTAGAGAACATCCTCTCAAAATTTGAACCTTTACAAGCTCAAGATATTCAAAGAACCCTACTAGAACTCACTGCCAAAAGTATTAGCAATGAGATAAAAAACCACAATATCAAAACCATTATACTCTGTGGTGGTGGTGCAAAAAATAGCTTTTTAGTAGAGAGATTGCAAGAGATAAGTAGTACCAATGTTAAACGCTCAAATGATTTAGGAGTAGATAGTGACTCTCTTGAAGCGATGGCATTTGCATGGTTAGCTTACAAGAGAGTTCATAGAGAAGTAGTAGAGTTAAAAAATGTAACAGGAGCTAGAAAAAACTCTCTTCTTGGAGGAATTTATAAATAAAAGTAGTATAATAAAATAAGAACAATTTAAAATATCAGGAGTTTTTCATGAAAATCATCTACTTTACTATTTTACTTATTGCCATTTTATACACTGCTTGTGGTTCTTCTGGCTCTTCGGATTCTACTCCCTCTACTCCTCCTACACTTCCTATCATTACAGAGGATAACAGTTCTACTCAGAGCATGAGTTTTGCTGTGAGTGTTCCCTCAGTTACACCCTCGGATGAGTTTGTATGTATCTATTTCAATGATTTAAATCCACCTATTAAGATGAATGACCAAGGGGCAAATAGATGGCAGATAGACCTCAACTCAAGTGCTATGGATTCTATAGAGTACAGATATAGTCGAAACTGTGAATATGAAGCTGCCGATGAGTACTTTGATACAGTAGGCATCGGGTGGAGAAGTTTTACTTTTGAAGCGGACTCAGCACAAGAAGATACCATTTTTCAATGGCGTTGGCTCACAGAAGATCTTCTCTCTTTTGACTTAAACACAACTGGCTATACAGTTACCAAGCCGACTGATATTAATAAGTCGGACTTTATAGCTGGAGTCATGCTCAATGACTGGTGGAGAGCAGAGTGGATGGACTCCATGAGTACAACACTTTCCAAAGTTGTAACAGATACAAACTCTTCATGGGTGCAGTACACACCTATTTCTGAGATTACAGAGCTCTATCCATTGCCAAAAATCACAAAAGTAGCCAACAATGGGACAAGTGATACAGAGATGATTTCTATCATACAAAAAGCTCATGATAAAGGACTCAAATTCTTTTTAAACCCATCTCCATGGTCATTTCAAGAGGACAACTCTACAGAGGATCATTCACAAGATTGGTGGAATGAGTTTGAAGCACAATGGCGACCAATCATGCTAGAGTATGCACAGATGGCAGAAGATAATGGTGTAGAGATGTTAGCCTTTAGAATGTGGCCAAACATAGATGGACTCAACGATAGTGAAAATGCTAAAATCAATGATTTAGCTTCTACTCTACTTACAGATGTACGAGCGATATACCATGGTAAAATCTCAGTACAATCTATCTGTTACGATACATCAAAACACCTTTTAGATGTTCATAAAGATAGCGACTATGTCACAATGAAGATTTTCTCTTTCTACCCTTGGCATTTAGGGGATACAAAAGATGATAATGTGAGTCAGATATTTAATACACTTCAAGCGAAGATGAATGATTGTCACACATACTACACAGATCAAAATATCTCAAATGTTATTGTTGAACAACTCTCAGCAGCGAGTTATGATGGCTCAATCATCAATCTTAACCCAAGTGATGAAGGTATTGACTCTTTTCATGAAGATAATGCAAGTTATGCTTTAGATTTGCAAGAACAGGCAGATGTATATGAAGCGACACTCCGTTTAATATCTCAAGAGGACTGGATAGTTGGAAACTTCGCTTTCACATACTTCTACTGGGACTCAGTCGGAAAAGATATAAACATTCGTGCTAAACCAGCAGAGAAAGTTGTAGCTAAATGGTATGGCTGGATGAAATAACTGATGTTTCTTATATGGGGCTGGGACTTTAGTCCCATAAATACTCATTCACTTTTAAACTCTTATGCTATAATAATATATAATGAAAATAGATAGACTCAAAAGCTGGATAGCTACAACCCCTTACAAAGATTATGATCTCAGTGTCGCTTCTACTGATGCCTCTTTTCGCTCTTACTACCGTTTGTCACAGGGTGAAAAGAGTGTTATCCTTATGGATAGCTCACTAGAGTTAGGGTCGCTCTCTCCCTTTATAGATGTGACACAGAGACTCTTAAGTGCTCATGTCAAAGCTCCTCAAATCTTAGAACAAGATAGAGAACTCGGCTACTTGATACTTGAAGATTTTGGGAATGTGCAACTCTTAGATGTTTTAGATGAGTCTAACTTTAAACGCCACTACTTAAGTGCTATGGATGAGATAGTGAAGATGCAAGAATCAGATAGAACTTCTCTCCCTCTTTATGACAAAGATTTTTTACATTTTGAGATGGATTTGATGCAGGATTGGTACTTAGAGAAGAGACTAGAGCTTACTCTAAACGCCAATGATAAAGCGATGATACAAAGAGTACTTAACTCTATCTCAAAAGTAGTTCTCTCCCAGCCACAAGATGTTTTTGTTCATAGAGATTTTCACTCACGAAACATTATGCTTACACCTAAGGGAGAGATAGGGGTTATCGACTATCAAGATGCTATGGGTGGCGCTATCACTTATGACCTTGTTTCACTTCTTAAAGATTGTTACATAGAGTTTGAACGCCAAAGCATAGAGGAGTTAGCATTGGCGTTTAGAGATAAAAAATGCTTAGATGTAAGTGATGCAGAGTTCTTAAAATGGTTTGACTTTATGGGTCTGCAACGCCACATAAAGGTACTCGGTATCTTCTCTCGTCTTCATCTTCGTGATGGTAAGGATGGCTACTTAAAAGATATTCCTCTTGTTCTGAAGTACACTATTGAGACGGCTTCAAGATATAAAGAGACACAAGAGTTAGCAGAGTTTTTAAAGAGCGTCACTTCATGAGAGCTATGATACTCGCAGCTGGTTTGGGAAGTCGCATGAGACCACTCACAGACGCATTGCCAAAGCCACTTTTAGAGGTAAAAAGCAAGCCTCTTATAGTTTGGCACTTAGAGAAACTTGTCCGAAATGGTTTTAAAGAAGTTGTCATAAATATCGCTCACTTAGGATACATGATACCTGAGTATCTCGGAGATGGTTCAAGATATGGCATAAAAATCTTCTACTCCGATGAGCAGGAGATAGGGGCTTTAGAGTCAGCAGGTGGTATCAAAAAAGCACTCCCTCTTCTAGGAGATGAGCCTTTTTTAGTTGTTAATGGCGATGTTTTTACTGAGTATGAGTTTGATAGCTCTTTTAAGCTAAAAGATAAAAAAGCACACCTCATCTTAGTTCCAAATCCTGAGCATAATCCTAAAGGTGATTTTGGTTTATCTGATAACTTAGTGATGAACACTACTAAAGAGATGTTCACATTTTCAGGCATCGGCTACTACCATCCTAGCTTTTTTGATGAAGTGGCGTTACAAAAGAGCCCACTTGCACCCCTGCTTAGAGAAGCTATCACTAAAAAAGCCATAAGTGGGGAAGTGTTTAAGAAGACATGGCACGATGTCGGCACACCTCAAAGATTAAAAGAGATAAACAATGCTTAAATTTTTACTACTAGTAGCCCTTATAACTATTGCCTCAGCAAAGTACACAAACTGTACTTTTAAAAATGAGAACTATACAGATGTCTGTAAGAGTGCTGTAAAAAGTGGTGTTTCATACAAATATGCAAACCAATTTTTAATGTCCTACTTTAAGACTCAAAAGTTTGATGAAGTGAGCTGGACATATCTACAACCTAGTAAGATTGCACACCACAACAGACAAGAGAGAAAAGCCAACAATGTGCTTGTGAGTTACATCCCTAAAATGGTCGCAAA
>Ga0256837_1000937_pt1 | contig 21789 bp, 19 predicted proteins | sample 4562384metaG_FD_185976 | JGI IMG/M metagenome (GOLD analysis project Ga0256837, IMG submission 185976) | Hydrothermal vent microbial communities from Guaymas Basin, Mexico - 4561-384 | ecosystem: Environmental > Aquatic > Marine > Hydrothermal vents | place: Mexico: Guaymas Basin | collected...
TATTGCGGAAGTTATTTTGTTAGTTATTGTATTTGCTGTAGGTGTTGGTGGTTTTATTTATACAGCCCTAAAAGAGGACTAATCCTACTAACGTAATCAATAAGTTAGCAAATAAGTATATAATTTAAAAAAAAGGATCAATAATGACAGAAAAAAAACAAAAGATTGAAAAAACAGACGCAGATAGAATACAAGAGATATATAAGCTATGCCAAGGACACTTTGGTGATGTTCGTTTTGTTGGTGTCAAGTATCATGACAAAATAGGCTGGATAGCAAAGGCACAACTTGGTGAAGATTTTGAAAATTTAAGTGCTGATGGGAAAACAAGTACAGACGCATTAAAAAAATTAAGAAGTCGTGTGAAAAAAATCATAAAAAGATATAACGCAGTATAAAAAGTGACGACCAACACACCAGGGAGGTCGTCTGTAAGTGAAATAATACCCTACTAATCTTAAAAAAATCTATTAGAAACTCTTTTCTTAAATCTATCTTCTCACAATTAATAATTTCCTTTTAACTTGAACGATTTCAAGTTTTACAAAAACTACTCCAAGAGAGTGAAAACTTTTCATATAAACCCAAAATATTCACTATATTCACACATTGTTCTAAAGTGTGAATATAGTGAACTTTTTTAGCAAATAAATTTTATAATTTACCCATTTTTTAAGAAATATTTTAGATAAAAAAGAACTAAAATTTTTTTTAAAAATCGCTTAAAGCACCTAAACAAGGGCTTTAGAGAAATTTTAGTGAGTTTTTATATCACAAGTAAAAAAGTTATTCACTTTTTATATTTTTATTCACATCCAACATGCTCTTTTTTATAATATCACAACCAATTTTTTTAAAATCCAATCTACTTGTGATTGTATAGGATTGATCATACAAATCAAATGTAAGTTCATTTGCATGTAATAACAACCTTGGAGCTCCACTTAATGTTATTCTGTCTGATTCAGTTAACTCTTTATCTAAAAAACGGATAATATCATTTTCATCTTGTCCATAGATAGGATCACCAACTATTGGATGTTTCACGTGAAACAGATGGACTCTTATTTGATGTTGTCTTCCAGTATATGGTTTACATGCAACCAATGTTACATCAAGCTCTTCATAATACTCCAAAGGTTTAAAGTAAGTTTTGGATGGTTTTCCATCTTGATGAACCTTCACCACCATTCTAACAATTGCACTCTCATCTTCTGCACGAAGTAATGGTGCATCAACAACCATCTCTTTTTCAAACTTACCATGAACAAAGGCAAGATATGTTTTTTCCATATCACGCTCTTGAAACATCATTTTGATTTCACGTTCACTCTCTTTGTTGCGTGCACATAAAACAAGTCCACTTGTTTCTTGGTCTATTCTATGTGCTATATTGGCATCCATACCAAATTGACTTTTAAGTTCGTCTATAAGAGAGTAGGGTGTATGTCTGTTTTGGGGATGGATAAGTACACCGCTGGGTTTATCAAAGACAACAAACTCCTTTGCAACAAAAGTTGGTTGCAGCCCTTTTGAAATAGGCTCAAAATAGATAAACTCTATCTCCCCTTCAATATCAGCTCCAGCTTTACTCAAAGGATTGCCATCTACAAAAAGCCTCCCTTTTGCTATAAGGCGTTGCGCCTCTTTTTGAGTATAACCAAGTTCTCTCATTAAATATAAAAAAGCACGCTGCTTCTCTTGAACAAAAAACTTTTTCTTTACAAATGGCAACTGCAATCCTTAATTACTTTATTATGATTATTTAAGTAAAATAAACAAACGAATTTTAGCACAATATAAAGGCAAACAATGGTAGATAGATACTCCCGTGAAGAGATGGCATCAAAATGGACATACCAAGCAAAATATCAAGCTTGGTTAGATGTAGAAAAAGCAGTAGTCAAAGCGTGGGCAAAACTTGGAAAAATCCCTCAAGAGGATGCAGACAAGATTGTTAAAAATGCAGGATTTGATATTGACCGTATTAATGAGATAGAAGCTGTAACACGCCACGACCTAATAGCATTTACAACTTCTGTTGCTGAAACACTTGGTGAAGAGAGTAGATGGTTCCACTATGGTATGACATCTTCAGATACAATTGACACAGCAGTAGCACTTCAGATGAAAGACTCTCTTGCACTTATCATTGAAGATGTAAAGATGTTAATGGAATCGATCAAAAAACGTGCAATGGAGCACAAAATGACTCTAATGGTTGGTCGTAGTCATGGTATTCATGGAGAGCCTATAACATTTGGTTTAGTGTTGGCTATCTGGTATGATGAGATGGCACGCCATTTGGAAAACCTTGAACAAACTATGGATGTTATCAGTGTTGGTCAGGTAAGTGGGGCAATGGGTAACTTTGCACACGCTCCTTTGGAACTTGAAGAGCTCACTTGTGAAGAGCTTGGACTTAAACCTGCACCTGCGTCAAATCAAGTTATCCAAAGAGACAGATATGCACGTCTTGCATCAGCATTGGCACTTTTAGCGTCTTCTATAGAAAAATTTGCTGTTCAAGTACGTCATTGGCAAAGAACAGAGGTGTATGAGTGTGAAGAGTATTTTGCAAAAGGGCAAAAAGGTTCTTCAGCAATGCCACACAAACGTAATCCAATCCTTACAGAAAACATCACAGGCCTTGCACGTATCATTAGAGCATACGCTACCCCAGCTATGGAAAATGTAGCACTTTGGCATGAAAGAGATATCAGCCACTCATCTACTGAGCGTTTTTGGCTTCCTGATGCTTTTGTTACAACAGACTTTATGCTTCACCGTATGAATAACGTTATAGCAAATTTAACTGTATATCCAGAAAATATGATGAAAAATCTTAACTTAACAGGTGGACTTGTATTTTCTCAACGTGTTTTACTTGAGCTTCCGCTTCAGGGAGTTTCTCGTGAAGATGCTTATAAGATTGTTCAAAGAAATGCAATGAAAGTTTGGGAGGAGATTCAGCAGGGTCGTCCAACAACAAATGAAAAAGGGGAATCACTCTATCTTAATCACCTTTTAGCAGATGAAGAGCTAAGAAGCAAACTCTCTGAAGAGCAGATTCGTGAATGTTTTAATTACGATTACTACACTAAAAATGTAGATGCTATCTTTAAAAGAGTGTTTAAATAATGAGCTTTTAGTGACTTTTAAAACCCTCTTTTAAAAGTCACTCTCACTAGCTGTAGCTCTCTCAACAAATATAACAAAAATATCAAAATTTAACTTTATCATTATCATATTTTCGATAAAATCTATTAGTTTTTTACGAGGTTTTTCATATAATTATTTTTTCTATAATTATATGAAAAATTTATAATCAATCACTAGGAACTACTACAATGATAACAGTTATAAAAAGAAATGGCAGAACAGAACCACTCGATATTTCTAAAATCCAAAAATATACTTCAGCAGCAGTCAAAGGTTTAGACAATGTTAGCCAAAGTGAACTTGAAGTGGATGCACAAATCCATTTTCGAGATGGGATAACTTCTAAAGAGATACAAGAAACACTTATTAAAACAGCTGTAGATAAAATAGACATCGACGCACCAAACTGGACTTTTGTTGCATCTCGCCTTTTCCTTTTTAATCTTTATCATCAAGTCAATGGCTTTACGGGTTACTCCTCTTTGAAACAATATTTTGAAAAAGGAGAAAAAGAGGGTCGTATCCTCTTGGGTCTTAAAGAGATGTATGATCTTGAAGCACTTGAGAAAGAGATAGATCCAGGGAGGGATTTACAGTTTAACTATCTTGGTATAAAAACACTTTATGACCGTTATCTTATTAAAGACTCCAATGGAAACCCTATAGAGTTACCACAACATATGTTTATGGCCATTGCTATGTTCTTAGCGCAAAGAGAAGAGAATCGCCAAGAGTGGGCTGTGAAGTTTTACCATATGATTTCTAAGTTTGAAGTGATGCTTGCAACCCCGACACTTTCAAATGCAAGAACACCTAGACACCAACTCTCTTCATGTTATATTGGTTCAACTCCTGATAACATTGAAGGTATTTTTGATGCTTACAAAGAGATGGCAATGCTTTCTAAATTTGGTGGTGGAATTGGTTGGGACTGGACGCAGGTTCGATCAATGGGAAGTTTTATAGATGGACATAAAAATGCAGCTGGTGGAACTATTCCATTTCTAAAAATCACCAATGATATTGCAATAGCAGTTGATCAGCTTGGAACACGCAAGGGTGCTATTGCTGTTTATCTTGAACCGTGGCATATCGATATCAACGACTTTTTGGATCTTAAAAAGAACTCTGGGGAAGAGCGCCGTCGTGCGCACGATCTTTTTCCTGCTTTATGGCTTAATGATCTCTTTATGCAAAGAGTACAAGAGGATGCTATCTGGACACTTTTTGATCCATACGATGTAAGAGAACTCTCCAACTTACATGGAGAAGCGTTTAACAAACGTTATTTGGAACTTGAAAATGATGAGTCTATTATAAAAGAAAAACTCAAAGCAAAAGATCTTTGGAAAAAAATTCTTACATCCTATTTTGAAACAGGAAGTCCGTTTTTATGTTTTAAAGACAATGCTAACCGTGCTAACCCTAACAGTCATACTGGTGTTATTCGAAGCTCTAACCTTTGTACTGAGATTTTTCAAAACACGCAACCAAACCACTATAAAATCAAATTTATTTTTGAAAACGGTGATAGCGTAAGTTATGAAGAAAATGAGATAGTTACAGTTGACAGCGGTATAACAAAACCAGCCAAAAAGGTTACAGCGTTAGATTCTCTAGGTGGTATGCCAATCTTTGTCGTGGAAAAAGAAAAAATAGATGGTGCAACAGCTGTATGTAACTTGGCGTCTGTCAACCTTTCACGCATCAATACAAAAGAAGATATTGACAGAATCGTACCAGTAGCGATACGATGTTTGGACAATGTGATTGATCTTAACTTCTATCCTGTTGAAAAAGTAAAACGTACAAATATGAGAAGTCGCTCTATCGGTCTTGGTGTTATGGGTGAAGCACAGATGTTAGCTGAAGCAGGTATTGCATGGGGAAGTCAAGAGCATTTTGACAAAATTGATGAAGTGATGGAAGCTGTTTGTTATAATGCAATTGCAGCTTCTTCTGATTTAGCACTTGAAAAAGGAAGTTATCCTGAATTTGAAGGAAGTCAATGGAGTAAAGGTATATTTCCTCATGACCATGCCAATGCAGAGGTTATCAACTTAGTTGACAGAGGCGGTCTTTTTGCTTCAAGTTATGAATGGGATGCCTTGCGTACTAAGGTTAAAAAACAGGGCATGAGAAATGGTTATCTAATGGCTATAGCACCAACAAGTTCTATCTCTATCCTTACAGGAACAACGCAGGCAATTGAGCCTGTTTTCAAACGTAAATGGTTTGAAGAAAACTTATCAGGTCTTATTCCAGTAGTTGTACCAAAACTCTCACCTGATACTTGGAGTTATTATACACCAGCATATGACCTTAACCAAACTGTTCTTATTAAAGCAGCGGCTATTCGTCAAAAGTGGATAGACCAAGGGCAATCACTTAATATTTTCATTACACTCGATAAAGCAAGCGGACGCTACCTTAATGAGATATATATGCTTGCTTGGAAACTTGGGCTTAAATCAACATACTACCTAAGAAGTCAATCTCCAGAGATGGCAAATGATGTTGAGGACAGAAGTATGGAGTGTGTAGGGTGTCAGTAAAATGAAACCACTTCTTAGTAAAAATCTTCCAACATTTTTAGAGCGTTTATGCCATTTTAAAGATGGTGAGATACGCTCTGTTGATATCCTCTCACCTACAGAGATAACAATAACACTTACAACTCAAGATAATGCAAGAGGATATGACTGGATAAGTGTAACACTGCACTTTAGCGGTGTAAGTGATGCAAAACTTTTACAAGAACATCAATTTGATTTTGTAGATATGAGTGATGGGATCTCTTTAGTGCATGAAAACAATCTATTTGCTTTTGGAATAGGGGAATGCTATAATATAGCAACTATAAAAAATAGTTCCTTTTATATTATTGCACAAAGTCTTAAATATAGTGAGGGAACATTTTAATCAAAGGATATATATGAGTTATACTGTAGTAGGTGAAATTCTAGGTTTTGAAGATACAAAGCATATTACCATTAATCAAATAGACGAGCTCTTTTTTACCTTAAAAGATTTAGACAATGAAAATATCTCTTTTACCTTGGTCAATCCTTATCTCTTGAGGGAATATGATTTTGAGATTCCTGATAATATGCAAAACCTCCTTGAGGTAGATGAGAACTCAAAACTGAGTGTTTATAATATCCTTCTTATTCAAAAACCGTTGGAAAAATCTGTTATCAATTTTCTTGCCCCTATTGTTCTTAACCATGATAACAATAAAGTTGCACAGGTTATTCTCGACCCAAAACAACATCCTGATTATGGCATGGCGGAAACTATAGAAACTTTTAAAAACGACTAACCTAATTGCGACTAAAGTCGCAAAGCAATTGTATAAAATACTATACAATTGCATCTAAAAAGGAGAATGGTATGAGAGTAGTATGTCCACACTGTTTAAGCGTAAATAATGTTCCACAAAAAGAGAGTTATAAAAAAGCAAATTGCGGCAGATGCAAGGGGTCTCTTTTAGATACAAAACCTATGGAACTAGATGATTCCAACTTTGATGAAGTAATAGCTAACAGTGATATTCCTGTTATAGTTGATTTCTGGGCTCCGTGGTGTGGTCCATGTCAAATGATGGCACCAAATTTTGAACAAAGTGCAACTCGTTTTCCCTTAAAAGCTCGTTATGCTAAAGTAAATACTGAAAATGCACCTGCCGTAAGCAGTCGTTTTGGTATTCGAAGCATTCCAACCCTCATTGTCTTTAAAAATGGACAAGAGGTGCATAGAGTAAGTGGTGCTCTTGATGAAGCATCGTTATCACAAATGGTATCTCAGTTTATATAAATACAACTTTTGTATTATTACTCTCTTGTAAAAGGGAGATGTTTTTATAAATATTTTTATAGATAAGGGGAAGTGAAAGTGCGTCCCCTTTGATATTGTAACAAACGGTAGAGATACTTGCAAGTGTACCTATATCCTTGTCCTCATCTATATCTTTTTGAATCTTTTTATAGAGTTTGACTATCAACTCTTTCTCATAATCTTTCAGAAGTACTCCAAAAGAAGCACCGTATAAGCGTGCAACAACAGCATTACCAAAAACACTCGATTGAAGAATTTTTCCAAAACGTCTTAAAATTTTATTGGCACCATGAAATCCATAAAGCTCATTTAACTTTTCAAATCTGTTTATTTTTATATACAGTATCCAAAAGTTCTCTTTTTTATCTTGAAATATTTTTATTTGAGAATCGAAATAGAGTGTATTTTTCAGTTTTGTCAGGTTGTCTGTAACAGTGAGTTGTGCAAGTTTTGCCTGTTTATGCTGAATCTCTTGAAGATAAGCAACACACTCTAGTTGAGTTTTTACACGCGCTTTGAGTTCTGCACCTTTAAAAGGTTTTGAGAGATAATCCGCACCACCAACTTCAAATGCCTTTGTGATGTATGCTATGTCAGTCTGAGCCGTTAAAAAGATTATAGGTATATCTTTGGTTACCTTATCTTTTTTAAGCATCTTAGCCATCTCAAAACCATCCATTTTTGGCATATTGATATCTAAGAGTATAAGATTTATCTCTTTTTTGTATAAAAGTTCAAAAGCGGATTTTGCACTCAAAGCAAAAGAGAGCTTATACCCCTCCTCTTTTAAATAAACAGAGGCTAGTTCAATATTGAGCTTTTCATCATCAACTATTAAAATATGAAAGTTGTTATTTGTTTTCATCTTATTTTATATATGAGCAACAATAATCGGTAACTGTTTTGATTTTGAGATCAAATGAAGAGTTTGCAGGTACCTCAAATGTCTCTGGAGTGTGCAGTGTTTTCCACTCCTCATTTGGAAGCTTAATATCAAGTTCACCACTCATTATCTCCATTATCTCAGCTGCATCAGTTCCAAAAGTGTATTCACCTGGAAGCATAATTCCCAATGTTTTTACTTCACCATCTTCAAAAGTAACTGTTCTGCTTGTTACTTTTCCATCATAGTAAATATTTGCCTCTTTTTTTACTGTTACATTTTCAAACTGTGCCATCAATCTTCCTTTTGTTTTTACTCATAAAATAATACCCTAAAATTATATATATCAAAACCTGTATCCATAAAAGGGCATAATTTTCTTTTACCATTGAAAACTCAGCACCCATTTGATTAAGCTTTAAAAACCCCTGTATAGCTGGAGTTGACGGGGATAAAAGTGCCAACTCTCTTATAAACTCAGGCATCGCTTCAAGAGGCCAAACAAACCCTGCACTAAAAACAAGCGGTAGTGAAGAAAAAAGTACTGCCGGTGTAGCAATCTCTCTTGAGGTAAATATAGAGCCCAAAAAGATACCCAAAGCAAGTGATGCTGCTAAAAAAGCAAAACCAAATTTCAATATATCTTCTATGGATGCCAAGTGACTCACATCAAAAAAAGTAAAAGAAAAACCAAAATAGTAGATCATATGGATAAAAAATATCCCTCCAAAAAGGATACATCGACTCACTATGATCTGCCAAACATCTGCATCAACAAAATAACCCTTTTCTTTTCTTCTTATACGCTCATTGATACCTCCACCTAAAATACCCATACCAATAAGCATAGTTTGTTGCAGTATTAAAATAAAAACAGCAGGTATAACATACTGCGTATAGGAGTTATAGCGGTTAAACAAAGCTATATCATTCAGGGAATAAGGGGTATAAGCTTCTTTTGCCTTTGCTAGTGGTAACTGTTGTTTTAAAAGATTGGCAACCTTCATACCAGCGGCATATGTCAATGTTGTTTTCAAAGTTGCTTCCAACACGCCACCATAAATAAGAAAGTAGCTGTTATCAACACCAAGAGCGATTGTTGGAGATTTTCCAAGTGCCAAATCTTTTTTGAAATGAGCAGGGATAATAATAATACCTTTGATTTTGTTTGCAACCAAAGCGTCCAGTGCATCCTTTTTATTCATATCTTGGCGTATAACCTTAACCTGTGGTGTTGCATCAAGGTTAAAAATATAGTTTCGAGATGTATCACTTTTGTCATAATCAACCACACTAATAGGAAGCTCACGTACACTCTCTTTAAGATAAGGCTGCGGATATAAAAATGAATAAAGTATCACCCCTCCAAAAATGGTTAATACTATGGCAATATCACTAAAAAGGAGTTTTGCCTCACCCTTAAAGACATCAAAAAAACTCATCTTTGCAACCTTTGTTTTATTCTCCATACAACAGGGATAAAAACCAACCAAAAAATTAAAAGAGCTACAATCTTATGAAGTTCACTTCCCAAAGGAGCTCCATAGTTTGCTTGAGATATCTGAATCTCCATCAAATAAGAAACAGGCAACATATCTCTCCAAAACAAAGCAAACTCATTCATATTGTAGATAGGAAAGGTAACTCCTAAAAAAGCAAAAGCTGGAGCAGTATAGACAGCACCCAAACTAAGTGTTCTGGCATAATCAAACCCACTTATAAAAAACAACAACGCTACACCCTGATACGCAATAACAGTAACAAACATAGCAAACACCATAAATAAAAAAGAGCCCTCAAAATACCACCCTTTACAACCATAGATATAAAACAAATATCCAACACCCAAAATCATATAAGCAATGGTATAGGGAAACATTTTTCCAACAATCTTTGCTCCTATATGTTGCGTGCCAAAAAACTTCTTTTCCTTTTTCTCTTTAAATGTAGAACCAAAACTCACAATGGTGGCTATCACTATAAAAATTTGCCAAATCGAAGGTAAAAGAGCTGAAACAAGAAAATAAAAATAGTTTTTATATTGGTTAAAAAAAGCAACAACATAAAGTTGCACAGGAGCAACCATACCAAGTGCACTCTTTGGATTTTTTGTTTGGGTTAAGTTATTGACAAACTCTACCTCTGCCGCACTTGAGCTGACACTCTCTAAAAGAGCAGCTTTTAATATCTTGCCTATAAGGATATACTGCGTGTTGAGCATCACATTAAGTGAAGGCTGTTTTTTAAGATAAACATCTTTTGCAAAATGTTTTGGAATCTCTAACACAGCATACACTTGTGAAGAGTGTAAAAGTTTCATAGCTGCGTGTGTATCTGTTTTTTGAGCAACTATATCAATAGTTGGGGAGGCATTGATGTTAAAAAGAAGTTTTCTTGAGAGTTTCGAGTTATCATTGTCTACAACCACAACAGGCATCTCATACGCTACCCCTTTGTAAAAAATAGCAATAACAAGCCCAAAACACAAAAGGGGAAAAAGGGTGATTAAAAAAAGTTTATAGTATGACCTTTTTATCTCTTGAAGTTCTTGTATAAATGCCTGTGAAAATCCTTCAAACATTATAACTCCACTAACACACTCATACCAACACGCAACCCTTTTATTTTGCCAACAGGTCTTAGATGCACTTCAAAGGTTTTCATATCAAAACCTTTGCCACTCTCAGTCGCTCTCCATGTTGCAAAATCTCCCATCACAGATATATAACTTACTTCAAACGGATAGCTTGCATCTCCCAATGCAGGGATTTTTAACATAAGTGTTGCACCCTTGTGAAAAAACTGCAAATAATCTTCACGAACCGCAAAACGAGCCCAAACATCATCCATATCTGTTATACCAACAACAGGAAAACCACTTGGAGAGAGTTCACCAGAGTGAATAAGTATAGAGTTTACCTCCCCTTTGTGAAAAGCATACGCTTTTGTCTCTTTGACATAACTTTTCACCTCATCCACTTTGGCAACATAAACTCTCTCTTGGGCATCAGCTGCTTTTTTCACTTCAACTCTTGCTCCCTCTTTTGCCATCATATAAAGTTGTTTTGCCGCATCTTGTGTATATTTTGCTGCATTATATTTTGTCTGTACCTCATCTCTCTTTTGTTCTGAGACAACACCCTGTTCATACAAAGAAGCAACTCTTTTATAGGTCTTTTGCATCAAATCTGCTGCTGCTTTTGCTTTTTGCCATTGGTTATAAGCTGCTTGGATCTCCTCTTTTCTTGCACCATTGTCTGCTTGTTCTTTTTGTGCAGCTGCTGCATCTTTTGCTGCTTGAGCCTGAGCCAGTTTTGCTTCTACCTCAGGAGAGTTTATACTAAAGATAACATCACCAACCTCAACACTATCACCTTTATGCACATACACTTTGGCTATACGACCAGGAAGTTTTGAAGATATATTATACGTTTGTGCATCTATCTCACCTTGAAGAATAACTGGTTTGGGTTGATATGCTTCATAAAATGTAAATCCAACCCATCCAAACAAAGCCATTACTAATACAATAGTAATAACCAAACCAGCTTTTATTTTTAACATCTTATCTCCAAATCTATTTTTGTTATAATTATACTACATAAAAAAGGGATTCTCTTATGCTTATTCAATCTGTACTCTTTGTAGTGTTTGTCTTTTTGAGTGCTTGTTCATCCAAACATATCAATACAACAGAGACAACTGTAATTTCTAAAAAATATTCTCATGCTTCTGATGCACTTTATTTTTTAGCAGATGACAATGTATCTGCCCATTATCCACAAACAGGTTTTTATCCACTTGAACATAATTATGATGCCTTTAGTGCCAGAATAGAGCTTATTGAAAAAGCAACAAAAACCCTTGATCTGCAATATTTTATCTATGCAAAAGATGAAACTTCCATAGCAATAACACAAAGACTCTTAGATGCAGCCAACAGAGGGGTTAAAATACGTGTTCTCATAGATGATTTACTTGAAAGAGATGATGACAAGATTATCGCCTCTTTGGCGCGCCATCCAAATATTGAAATAAAACTCTTTAACCCTACACATTTTAGAAAGCTCCTTGGATGGGTGCAACTTGCACTCAATGTTAATACCCTTGGTCGAAGAATGCATAACAAACTCTTCATTGCTGACAATTCTGCTGTTATTTTAGGGGGAAGAAATATTGAAAATATCTACTTTGCTGTAGATAATGAACGTATATTTATAGATAATGATATCTTAGCTATCGGTCCACTTGCAGCGGAAGCCTCCAACTCTTTTGAAACATACTGGAACTCTAAGATTTCAGTTCCCATCGAAACCTTGATAGAGGATGAAAAACTTTATACACTCCAAGAGGTTCAAAAGGAGATCAACAGACTTGTTAAAGAGTATGAAACAAGTGCCTATGTCCAAGATGTACTCAAAAGAGATTTTTCACACTATATGATTATGAACTCTATCCCACTTATCTATGGATATGCCGAACTTTATTACGATATCCCTACAAAAATAACTGCAAGTGAAGAGGATACAAAAACCCATTTGAGTGAACATCTCATCCCCATAGTCAACAGTGCCAAAAAATCTCTCATTATCATTAACCCCTATTTTATGCCAAACAAAAAGATGATAAAAGGGATTGAAAAACTTTTGGATAAGGGTGTGAAAATCACAATTTTAACAAACTCTTTAGCTACTAATGATGCCATTGCTGTTTATGGTGCTTATGCACCCTACCAGAAAAAGCTCATTAAAATGGGTGTAAAGCTTTATGAACTCAGCCCTTACTCTTTTGAATATATTTACAAAAATCAAACCTACAGAAAAGGCAAGATACCAAGAAGCTCTTTACATGCAAAAACCATGATTATAGATGATAAGATATTTATCATCGGTTCTGCAAACCTCGATCCACGCTCCATTAAACTCAACACAGAAGTTGTAGCAGTTATACACTCAGAGGAGTTGGTAAAGATAGAAAAAGAGATTTTTTACAAAGTCATTCAACTAAAAAATGTTTATGAGCTTGGGCTTGAAAAAAGAGCTCCACAGCAATGTATCGTAACTTGTATTCCTCAAGAGGACACGCAAGTGATTTGGAAGACACAAAGAGATGGAAAAACGATTATTCATCACAATAATGATGCCGATGCTGGTTTTTTTAGACGTCTCATCTCTAATATATCTCGATGGATTCCGATAGAAAAATACCTCTAAAATTCTCTTTAATATCTAAAAAACTTTTCCCTCTCACCACTTAAAACACATAATTGTGAAAGGCTCAGTAAAAAATTATAAGCAGCATTTAAACGTTTTGTTTTGACACCTTCTAAAAAAAGTTGCGCATCAACCACATCACTTGAAGTTGCCAACCCCTCTTTAAAAGAGATGGTTCTAAGTTTGTAGTTTTCCTGTGCCAATGCCAAAGATGAATCAAGATCGTTATACTCCTGTAAATATGAGCGCATCTCTTTATATGTTTTATCGACAAGAAGTTTTAAATTTTCAACCGCCTCAGCTTTAAGATAATGCACTTTTTTTTGTGTCATTTTAGCTATTTGAATCTCTTGGGCTCTGTCTTTGCGTTGGAGTAGATCAATCTTTACCAAAACTCCTACAAACCAGTTTGGCAGAGATTCCATTAAAGGGGAAGAGTCTTTGTAAAGGTTATAGTTTCCATACCCTGTAACACTTGGAAGATAAGCAGCTTTTTGGATTTTCACAAGGGAAGCACTCTGTTTTGCTTTTGCATCAAATACCTTTAATCCATGGTAGTTGCGTGTTGTTTCGGCTTTATAATAGTTTTGATCTTTTTTCACATCACTCACAAGCATACCAAAAAGTGGTTTTTGTTGCGAATGGGTCATAAGAGCAAATGCCTGCAATGCTATCTCATATTTATATTGAGCTTTTGTCTGCTCAATTGCAGCAGCATCCATTTTTACCTGTGCGTTTAAAAGTTCAATATTGGCAATTTGCCCCTGTTCTTTGAGTTTTTTTGCATTCTCATAATGAAGTTCAAGTGCCCTATACGCTTCTTGACGCGTTTTATACAAAGCATCAGCCACAACAACACCATAGTATGTTTTTACAAGTTTTAAAAACTCTTTATCTTTTTTCATCTCCAGCATCGCTTTGGTCTCATCAACCTTGGCACCATAAATATCCTGTGCAGCATCTATTCTTCCACCAGTATAGAGTGGCCATAACACTTGCAAATCTGCTAAAAAAACATCCTGTTTTGAAAGATCTACAGAGGATGGAAAAGAAATAGGAATGGGAAGTGAAGCCATCAATTTTGCCACACCACTTGTATCAATATCGATTGGTTTATCCATATGGGTATAACTGCCAATAAGAGATACTGATGGTAGATACATCGATTTTGCTGATTCTTTTTTATGTTTTGCCGATGTGGTATCAGTTTGTGAAGCTTTGATTCCACTATTGTTTTGTTGCACTTTTTGCCAAGCTTCTTCTAATGTTATATTTGCAAATACAACAGTTGTAAAAAAGAAAGATAGTATAAAAAATCTCATATCTGTTTCATCCTTTGTGAATGGGTAATGGCAACTGCCATCGCATCAGAGATATCAAGTGGTTTTATCTCTTTTTTTATATGTAAAAGGCGCTTTACCATAAAAGCGACCTGTTCTTTTTGAGCTTTTGCTTTGCCTGTAAGTGCTTTTTTCACCTGCAGTGCGGTATATTCATGAAACTGCCCAAACTCTTGAAGTAGTTTTAACATAATAGCTCCACGAAATTGGGCAAGCTTAATGGTTGTTGCAGGATTGTGTGCATAAAAGATATCCTCCATTGCCACTTCATCAATGGAGTGTTTGGCAAAAATAGTATCCAATCCCTCCACCATCTGAGGTATTTGAAACTGCAAGTTTTCAGCTTTCATTTTAATAAGTCCAGCTTCAATCAAAGCAATTTTTCCTTTATCAAAAGAGATAAGTGCATACCCCATATTGCGTGTTCCTGGATCTATACCTAAAATCGTTTTTGCCATAATATTCCAAATATTTTTTTCTTGGGCTAATTATACCAATTATTATAATTTTATAAAGTTCATCACACAACCCTTTTTAGTTATTCACATTCTTTTAACCCTATTTTATGGATAATCATAGTACTATTCACATATTAATTTTTTAACTAGGCAAATATGTGAATATAGGAAAAGAAGTACTTGAAGCGCTCAAAGATGAGATTACCGAGATAGAATATAAACGCTATATTCAACATCTCACTTACGATACAAAAAAATCAACCAGCGATTTGGCAATTTTTTATGCACCCAATGCACTTGTGGTCAATTGGATTAAAAACAAATACAGTGCGAAAATAGCACACCTTTTTGAGATTAAATCTGGCAACAAAGTAACTGTTAGAATCACACTCAAAAATACAACTCAAGAGAAACAAAAAACAAAAATAAAAGCGGAAGTAAAACCAAACTCTTCACTTTTAAACCCCTCTTACTCCTTTGACAACTTTATGGTAGGTGGAAGTAACCAGTTTGCCTATGCAGCGGTAAAAAGTGTCAGTGAAAATGCTGGAAAGGTTTATAATCCCCTTTTTATCTACGGTGGGGTTGGTCTTGGAAAAACCCACTTGATGCAAGCAGCTGGTAATGTGTTTCAAAATGAAGGCAAGGTGGTTATCTACACCACTGTTGAGCAGTTCCTTAATGATTTTATACGCCATGTTCGTAACAAAACGATGGAGCGTTTTCAGGAAAAATATCGTAAATGTGATGTTTTGCTTATCGATGATATCCAGTTTTTAAGTAACAAAGAGGGTATTCAAGAGGAGTTTTTCCATACCTTTGAAGCACTCAAAGGTGCTGGCAAACAAATTATTTTAACAGCGGACAAACATCCCAAAAAGATAGGTGGTCTTGAAGCACGCCTGCAAAGCCGATTTGAGTGGGGACTTGTTGCTGATATTCAACCACCTGAATTAGAAACAAAAATAGCCATTATCAAGAAAAAATGTGAAATTAACAAAATTAAGCTTGATGAGGAGATAGTAAACTACATTGCAACAGTTATTGATTCTAATGTTCGTGAGATAGAGGGAATCCTTTCCAAACTCCATGCTTACTCTCAACTTATGCATGTCGATATCGACTTAGAATTTACCAAAAATGTTTTAAAAGATCAACTCAAAGAGAATCGCCAAAACCTTACGATGGATACCATTACAGAAGTGGTTGCAAAAGATCTTAATATTAAACCAAGTGAAATCAAATCAAAAGGGCGTAGTAAAAATATTGTTTATGCTCGTCGTATTGCCATCTATATATCTCGTGAGCTTACCCAACATACCATGCCACAGCTTGCTCAGTATTTTGGGATGAAAGATCATACAGCCATAAGTCATACCATTAAAAAAATCAACGATTTGATTAAAGATGATGAAGATTTTAAAACAAAAATAGATGAATTGACCAATAAAATAACATCAGCTTCTTAAGTTTACTTAGAAAATGGAATAAAAAAAGATATAATTGTAAAAGTGAATAGATGTGAATAGTACTCCAAAGCTTCATCACATCGTTAAAATACCTGTAGTAAGTGTTTTTAAAGAGTTTTCACTTATTCACATACACTTACTACTACGTACTAAAATTATATAATATATATAGGGATTTAAAAGATGAAAATTACCATATCAAAGTCTATACTTGAAAACATCCTTGTACACGCAAGTCCGTTTCTTGAAAAAAAGGATACTTCTCAAATCACTTCACACATTTATCTAAACGCATCTAACAATAAACTGACTCTTAAAGCTACAGATTATGAGATAGGTTTTGTAGTGAGTGTAGAGAATGTTACAATTATCGAAGATGGAAGTATTACTGCCAATGGTAAAAAGTTTTTAGATATTGTTCGTATTTTAAAAGATGGTAACATTGACTTAGAAGTAAAAAACAATATTTTACATATTTCACAATCACATTCAAATTTCAAGCTTCCAACTTTTTCATACAATGAATTTCCAGAATTTCCGTCATATGAAGGAAAACCTAGAATATCTATAGAATCTCATACTCTTATAGAATCACTCAAAAAAATTACACCTGCTATTGATACAAACAACCCTAAATTTGAACTCAATGGTGCACTTATAGATATTAAAACAGATCTTATCAATTTTGCTTCTACAGATACGAGACGTTTGGCTGTTGTTACTATCAATAACCAAAGTGATAATGAACTCTCTTTGATTATTCCAAAAAAAGCAATTGTTGAAATCCAAAAACTCTTCTTTGACAATATCGAACTTTACTATGATGAAACAAATCTAATCATCCACTCTGAACAATATACATTCTTTACAAAACTCATTAATGGTAAATTCCCTGAATATTCACGAATCATTCCAAAAGAGATTGCTCATAACTTAGTTTTACCAAAAGCTATTATGATAGATGCTATTAAACAGATCACTACAATCTCTAATGATGTTAAAATCATATTTCATAATGATCTTATCATTTTTGAAAGTTTAAGTGATGATAATATCGAAGCCAAAACAGAGATTACTCACGCAACAGGTTTTGATGAACCTTTTACCATCGCTATCAATTCAAGATATCTGCTTGATTTTTTAAACTCTATAAACTCCAGTGAATTTACCATTGGACTCAATGAAGGGAATCTTCCTTTCATTTTAAGTGATGAAAATTTTATCACTGTTGTTATGCCTATAGTTATCTAAAACTATAGGTTTTATCCCTCTTTTAATACCCTTAAACACTTCTAAAACTTATTTTTAGTTAATTTTCGATAAAATATCTCCAATTATGCCAAAATGGCAACTGGAGAGTATGAATGGAAAATTACGGCGCTGGTAATATTAAGGTCTTAAAAGGACTCGAAGCTGTTAGAAAACGTCCTGGTATGTATATCGGTGATACAGGACATCGTGGTTTACATCACTTGGTTTATGAAGTTATCGATAACTCTATAGATGAAGCGATGGCAGGATATTGTGACACTATTACAGTAACACTTACCAAAGATGGCTATTGTCAAGTAAGCGATAATGGTCGTGGTATTCCAACTGATATGCACCCTACTGAAAATATGAGTGCTGCTACTGTTGTTTTGACTGTACTACATGCTGGTGGTAAGTTTGACAAAGATACTTATAAAGTTTCAGGTGGACTTCACGGAGTTGGTGTTTCAGTTGTAAATGCACTCTCTTCAGATCTTCATATGACCATTTATCGTGATGGCAAGATTCATGAACAACATTTTAAGATGGGAATCCCTCAAGGACCTCTTGAGGTTACAGGAACAACACGCAAGACTGGAACTACCATTAAATTTGCTGCTGATCCTTCCATATTTACAGAAACTGTTACTTTTGAATACGATTATTTAGCAAAAAGATTTAAAGAACTGGCATACCTTAACCCTTTTATCTCTATAAAATTCAATGATGAACGCACAGGTAAAAAAGAGCTATACCATTTTGAAGGTGGTATAGCTCAATATGTTGAAGATATGAATAAAAGAACTCCAGTTTGTAATGTTTATTCATTTTCAGCAAAAGTGGAAGATATAGAGTTTGATATCGCTTTGATGTATAACGATTCCTATGAAGAGAAACTTGCATCTTTTGTTAATAATATTCGTACTCCAAACGGTGGAACTCATGAAGCTGGATTTCGTGCAGGTTTAACACGTGTTATTTCAAACTATAATACCCAAAACGGTGCAGCAAAAGAGAAAGATGTTAAAATCTCTGGTGAAGATGTTCGTGAGGGACTTATCGCCATCGTTTCTTGTCGTGTACCTGAGCCTCAGTTTGAAGGACAAACCAAAGGGAAACTTGGAAACACTTATGTACGTCCACTTGTACAAAAACAAACCTATGAGATATTGAGTAAATATTTTGAAGAGAATCCTATTGAGGCAAAAGCGATTGTTTCAAAAGCTCTTATGGCTGCTCGTGGTCGTGAAGCTGCAAAAAAAGCAAGAGAGTTAACGCGTAGAAAAGACTCGATGAGTGTAGGAACACTTCCTGGTAAACTTGCTGATTGTCAAAGTAAAGATGCATCTATCTGTGAACTTTATCTGGTGGAAGGGGATTCTGCTGGAGGTTCTGCAAAAATGGGTCGTGATCGTGTTTTTCAAGCTATTTTACCACTTAAAGGTAAGATTTTAAATGTTGAAAAAGCACGCCTTGACAAGATTTTAAAGTCAGATGAGATTAAAAATATGATTACTGCGATGGGTTGTGGTATTGGTGAGGAGTATAATGAAGAGAAACTTCGTTACCACAAGATTATCATTATGACTGATGCGGATGTTGATGGTAGCCATATTCAAACACTTCTTCTTACTTTCTTCTTTAGATATTTCCGTGATATTGTGGAAAAAGGGTATCTCTATTTGGCACAACCACCACTTTACCGTTATACAAAGGGTAAGAAAAAAGAGATTTATTTTAAAGATGACCGTGCGATGAATGACTACTTGATTGAAAACGGGATTGAATCGTTGGAGGTTGATGGAGTGGGTCATAATGATTTGGTGGCATACTTCAAAATGGTTGATCACTATGCACACTCTTTAGAAGCATTAGAACGACGTTACTCTTTGGTAAAACTTATTCGTCATTTTATTGAAAATCCAGACTTGATATCACTTGATGCAAAAAGTATGTTTGAAGAGATAAAGAAATTTTTAGAATCTATCAACAACAACATCTTAACCTATACAATCAATGAAGAAAGCAATGAAATTCATCTTTTTGTGCAAACTGAAGGTGGTATGGAGGAGTTGCTTATTAATGATGAACTCTTTTCAGCTCCACATTTTGCAGAAGCTGATTTTGTATATAGAAAAATCAAGGAGTGGGATATCTCTTTTGAGAAAGATATTTTAGAAGTTCTTAATGATATCAAAGAGTATGCGAAAAAAGGTGCATATATCCAACGCTATAAAGGTCTTGGTGAGATGAATCCTGAACAACTTTGGGAAACAACGATGACTCCAGAAAACCGTGTTCTTTTGCAGATTACCATTGAAGATGCTGAAGCTGCTTCAGATGCGTTTACACTCTTTATGGGTGATGAGGTTGAACCTCGTAGAAACTATATAGAAACACACGCAAAAGATGTAAAACATCTTGATGTGTAAAAGTTTTTAATGTTACTGCCACAAACAAAAGAGAGGGAATACCGTTTTAAGTTGGCACTTAGAATGGGACTTCCTATTTTTGCTCTTATTATCGCTTTTATTTCTCATACACTTATCTCAAATTATAAAACATTGCAAAGCTCTTTTTTCAGTGAAGCTGTTTTGCTTGTTTTAGTGAGTATCTATTTTATTTTTTATCTTATCTACAACGGTTTTAAGGTTAAAATCACAGATGATATCAGTGGAACTTTTAGTCGTGAATATTTATATGAATACTTAAAAAAAGAGATACAAAATAAAAAAGAGTACACACTTATACTCATAAGTATAGATAATCTCAGTGATATCAATAATATTTACGGTATCAAAAACGGTGATAAAGTTTTACAAGAGGTTGTAAAATCGTTGGCTGCTTATTTTAAAAAAGAGAATATTGAAAATTTCCCTATTGGACATATAAAAGGGGGAGATTTCATTATAGGTTTGGAGGGCTCACACGATAAATATCTTCATACAATCGATATGTTATGTTTAACATTCAGTGATTTTAAAGTTGATAATATTGAGGTAAAACTCTCTTTTGCCATCGTAGATACACACTACTCTCAAGATCTTGATTATTTGATGGAGTATCTCTTTGAAGAGCTTGAAAAAAACAAAGATTCAAAAAACGGATTTAAAACAGAAGAGATAAATCCAAATGAACTAGAAGCCTCTGTGATAAAAGCGATCAAAAATAAAAGTCTCATCACTATGTCTCAGGATATCTTTGAAAATGGTGAAGTTGTTTTAAGGGAGTGTTTTATTAAACTTCAAACCGATACAAAGATGATCTTTCCAAAAACATACTTAAAAGTGATTAACAAATTAGGGCTAGGAATAGATTTTGATCTTATGGTTTTAGAAGATATTGCACAAAAATGTCACAATAATGATGTACGCTGTGCAATTAATATCTCTCCAACATCTTTAAGAAATGATACTTTTTTGTTGCGTGTTAAAGAGATTTTGGAACAAAACAATGTAAAAATAATGTTTGTATTAAGTGAAATGGAGTATTATTCACATATTAGCAAATATAAACGTATTATAGAATCTTTGCAATCATTAGGGATTACTTTTGCAATAGACAGACTAGGATCTATCCATACAAGTTTTTTATATCTAAGAGAACTGCCAGTAGATGCAGTTAGATTTGATACCTATTATTCCAAAGAGGAAAGATTACAAGTACACAGAAGTGTTATAGAGGGTTTTTGTACCATGGCACACTCTAAAGGTATAAAGACATGGATAAAAAATATTGAGACTCAAGCGGCTTATGAATTGGCAAAAGAGTACAAAATCGATTATATTCAGGGCAAATATTTGTCAGATTTAGAAAATAAACAGGAAAGAAAATGAAATACGGTGAAAAAATAGTAGCAGAGTTTGATGTAGAAAAAGATTTAGAGATCTGGCCAAATGAACATGAAAGGGAGTATCTCATCAAGATGACATTGCCAGAGTTTTCTTGCCTTTGTCCACGAAGCGGATATCCAGATTATGCAACAATCTATTTGGAATATACTCCAGATAAGTGGGTTGTAGAGTTAAAAGCTATCAAGCTCTATATCAATTCTTTTAGAGACAGACATATAAGTCATGAAAACTCTGCAAATGAGATCTATGGGGTTTTAGAAGAGAAACTAAAACCAAAATATATGAAGATTGTTGCTGATTTGAATCCAAGAGGAAATGTACA
>Ga0256837_1000938_pt1 | contig 21778 bp, 23 predicted proteins | sample 4562384metaG_FD_185976 | JGI IMG/M metagenome (GOLD analysis project Ga0256837, IMG submission 185976) | Hydrothermal vent microbial communities from Guaymas Basin, Mexico - 4561-384 | ecosystem: Environmental > Aquatic > Marine > Hydrothermal vents | place: Mexico: Guaymas Basin | collected...
CGATAGCTTGAAGTGCTGAATTAACAGCTTTTGCTCTTGTAGCAGTTCTAGCATAAAGTTCATCAATTCCACCATCAGCTTCGATAGTTTCTAAAACCTCTAAAAGACCTATGATTAAAGTTGTAGCAGCTGTATAAGCAGTTGTATTTTGCTTTTGCTTTTTAATCTCAGAAGCAAGATTTAAGTAGTAACCTTTACCAGCACCAACTTTTTCAATAGCACTATTTGAAAGACCTAAAATAGCAAGTCCCGGTGGAAGCATAAGTGCTTTTTGACTACCAGCAATTAAACAGTCAATGTTTGTAACATCAATTTTTTCAACACCAACAGCAGTGATACCATCAGCGATAATCATAATATTTGGGTTTATAGCTTTAACAGCTTTTGCTATCTCTTCAACAGGATGACGAAGACCACCAGCAGATTCACTTATCTGAACTGCTATAGCATCTATATCCGAGTTTGCTTTTACTGCTTCAACGATAGCATCTACACTTACAGGTGTGTTCCACTCATTTTTAATCTCAACAGATTTAAGGTTATGAGCAACAGCAATCTTTCCAAATCTTTCACCAAATTTACCAGAGTTAACATTTAAAAGTGTGTTATGGCAAAGGTTGATAACAGCTGATTCCATAGCTCCCGTTCCACTAGAAGCTATCATAACAACTTCATCTGTATTAAAAAGTTTAAAAAGATGTTTTCTAGTTTGAGCAAAAATAGCTTCAAATTCTGGTGTACGGTGGTGCATAGTTGCTTCACCCATAGCATTACGAACATTTTGAGGTACTGGAGTTGGACCAGGAGTAAAAAGTAGCATTATAGAATCCCTACGATAGTTTATTTATTTAAAAACCTCGTATTATATCGAAATAAATTTAAGTTTCAATATTTGATGTTTTTTTATTAGAGTTCTTGCATAACCTATGAAATTGAAAATATTACTCAGAGTGCATTAATTTTTTTAAGTAAGAATTGAGTAATAGCGATAGCTTTTCTTAAGAAAAGTGATGTGCTAAGAGTGATAGATTCTTTTCACTAGGGTTATGCAAGAAATCTATTATATGGAATGTATTTTGCTTATATTTTATATATTACTAAAATAAAAGGATGGCATATTATGGAATCACTATTTATGTATAACAATAAAATAACTTTACTTATAAATAAAATTGAACACAACTTTTACAAAATAGGTGTTAAAATTTTCTAATACTAAATCTCTATCTCTATTTTTCTACCAGATGGGTGACTTGCTCTTTCTAAAGCATCTTCCAATTTTTCGTATATGGTTTCAATTTTATCTGTATCGTTTGAAATTGTTAAGGCAAATAAAACTTTTAAATTATTTAATTTATCAAATTCTGTTAAAAGTTTTTGAGCAAGAATCACACCACCACTAATAGATGTATTTGAAGCTAAAATAATGTATTGGTTCTCTCCTATCTTTCCAAAGTAATCATTTGTTCTTGTCTTATCAACTATTATTTTGCCAATATGCTTTAATTGTTTTCTTTTTTTATTACTTTTCATAATTTTAAAACTTAATACAGAAAGTTTATTTTTATGTCTTTGTGACCTTGCTAATTCATGCTGTAAAATCTCATCTATAAAAGGTTTATTAAAAGCATTTGTATCTGTATCTTTTTTTATAATATTGACTAATGATTTAATATATCTATCTGTACTATTTTCTTTCGCATTAAAAACCAAAATATCTTTCTCATAATTTTTTTTATTTATAAAAATATGAAGCATTAATAATAATGTATATATAAATGTACTTAATAAAACATTACCAATTATAATAGCTATGAACATATCTTTATATATAAAAGTTTCAGGTAGTGAATGGCTCATAATTATGGCTAAAGCACCTTTACTTCCAGCTAAAGTTAAAGCCTGAATCCATCTATTTGGCAATTTAAACATTTTAACCATAGTAAAAATCGCACCATATCTAACTAAACTTGTAATTAGAAATATAACCAATATCTCTTTATAGTAAGAAACTAAATCTTCATATCTTATAATATTAGCGATAATAACAAATACTATACTATTGGCAAAAATACCAATAAATATAGCCTCTTTTTTATACTCTCTAAATTCACTTTTTGTGATTGTTGGAATCCTATTTATTTGTCTTAAAATAGAATAATTCTTTTTATATGAAGTTTTTTCTATAAATTGACTAGCATTTTCATTTTGAACAAATAGTTTGAAACTAATTACAGAAGATATAATAGACAAGATTCCAGATATATGAAAATGTTCCGCTACTATAAATGAGATAATAACAACTAAATATATAATTATAAATTGGTCAAAAGAATCTTTTAAAACTTTCATAAATAAGTAGCCAATAAAAGCTATACTAACACCAATAACTAAAGATAATAAAACAACTTTAAATAATGTTAAATTTATAGATAAAATATTTACTTCACCACTATTAAGTAGAGGTAAGGCAATAAAATAAAAAATAATTAATGCTGTTACATCATTAAATAAAGATTCTGATTCAGCATAAATTTTTAATCTCTCAGGAAGTTTAAATTTTCCCATAATTGCTGAAACAGTTATGGCATCTGTCGCCATTAACATACTAAAAAGAGCTATTAACATCCCTAAACTAAATTTATACTCAACTAAAATATATGGAGTTACAATAGTCGCAATTATAATGGAAATAATAACAGCTATAAAAGCTAAATAAAAAATCTCTTTCATATGCTCTTTTAACTCTTTTGTAGAGATATTTAAAATATCTGGTAGTAAAATAACTGGTAACATTAAGTAAAGAATCTCATCAAAATCTTCATTACTAATAACAAACATATTTGGAAACAAAAATGATAAACCAAAAGCAAAAATTATTATGGAAAGTGTGGTTGGAATTTTAATAGATTCTTCAATAACTCTTGAAAGTAAAATTATAATTAAAAGAACTGTAGCAAGGATTAACATCTAAACACCTAAATTTATATTTAAAAAACAGTAGAATACTATAAAAATCATATAAATACTATATAGAAACTAAAAACTAATTTATGATAAACTTTCATCTATGAGAGATAATAAACTACTAGAAAAATTTCGCCAATTTTATTTTAAAAACTATCCTGATGATATGGAACAACAAATTGAATACTTTTCAATTTTTGGTGGTCTTGAGATTGAGGTAGATACTTGTTGTGACATAAAATACCAAATTCAAAAAAATATTTTAGAAAAATTTTCAGAATTAAATAATATTATAAATACAGAAGTTGGAGATAAAGAACATAAAAGATTACTCCGTGCTTTAGCCATAGGAGACAGGAGAATCTTTTCTGCTTTTAATAGAGCTGGGTTCAATAATGGTAATGGTGGGGCTATAATAAATGAACTTTGTAGTCTTGGATTAATTCAAATAGAGTTATCAAGAGAAGAATCTCCAAGAAAAAACAACCCTAATGAAAAATTAAAAAGAGCAGATTCCAGACATAGAATCTCACATAAAGTCTTATTTAGTGACCCATTTGTTAGATTTTGGTTTTATTTTATAGTTCCTTATATAAAAGAGATTAAAAATGGTGAGTTTAACAACTTTTTTAAAGAGTTTGATGAAAAAAGAAATAGCTACACAAGTTTAGTATTTGAGGAATTATCTGAGATTCTACTAAATTACCACATTAGAGATTCTAACATCATTAGTTCTGGAAGTTATTGGGATGCTAAAATTGAAATAGATATACTTACAATTACAGATAAAGATGAAAAATTTATAGCCGAATGTAAATGGAAAAATCATAAAATAAATAAAAATGAGTTACATAAAGTTCAAGATAAGTGTGAAAAATTAAATATTAAACCAACACAAATAGCTCTTTTCTCTAAAAGAGGTTTTTCAAAAGAGTTAAAATCTCTACAAAGTAAAGAGTTAGCTCTTTACTCTTGTGATGATTTTAATCTCCTTCTACATAAAAACTAAACTTTTAAAGCCTTATATGCTTCTTGAAGTAATTGAAACTTTTGAGTATAGTAAGCAACCATATGTGGTTGTTCACTAAAAATCTTATCTGGATGGTAAACTTTTGTAAGTTTTTTATAACTCTTTTTTAAAGCATCCTGAGAAGCACCAATAGGACATTCTAAAACTGTATAAAATTGACTATATTCATTGTTTTCATTATCTTTACACAAATCACCAAAACTAAAGTTAGCAAAATCAGAATATATTTTACTTATAAAATGATTATCATAACTATACTTTATTTGATAATGTAGTATATGTTTTTTATTTAAAGTTCTATCTAACCTTGCTTTAGCATTATAATCACTTAAATCAACCACCAAAGATATATCTGTTCCTCTTTCAATATAAACCTCTAATTGTGAACGAAAATAACTCATAACCCATGAGTTTGGAACATCTAACGATATAAGAATTGTATCTTTATCGTAAGCATATAGATGCACATCTATATTTTCAGGCTCTTGAAGTTTATTTAACTCGATTCGTATTGGCTGAGTGTCAAACTTTAACATAGACCTTAAGAAAAATTCATGCGAATACTCTTTTGTTAAAGTGTGATAAGCACTTAATTTTTTCAAAAACTCTTCTCTAACTTCAACTAATGTTTCATTTCTAAATACTAAAACAGCCTTAGGTAAAAAAAGCATACCTCTTGAATGATGATGTAAAAAATCTTTCATCCATACACTATTTAAAGTATTGAAATCTGTTTTTATAAGAATAAGATTATTGCGTAAAACAATCTCCATACTCATACCTTTTTAGATAATTTTTAAATTATAAGCATTTAATGTTCCACTCAAATTTTATTTACTTTATATATATTTTGAGTATAATTCTAACAATAATTTACAAGGATTCTATTTTGCTCGAAAATATGAATGAAAAGTGTGCAGTTGTAGGGATATTTGGTCATGAAGAAGCTTCTAAGTTAGCTTATTTTTCTCTTCATGCACTTCAACACCGTGGTCAAGAAGCAGCAGGTATAAGCTCTTCTGATGGTAAAAAACTTCATACGATTAAGAATCGTGGTTTAGTTATGAGTGTTTTTGATGAAAATAAACTTGAAACTTTAAGTGGTTCTAGTGCTATTGGTCATACTCGCTACTCAACAGCTGGTGATGATTCTATACTAGATGCTCAACCAGTATTTGCTAGATATGACTTAGGTGAGATGGCTATCGTTCATAATGGTAACCTTACTAATGCTGAAGAGGTAAGAGCAAAGCTTATAAAAAAAGGTGCGATTTTCCAAACTTTTATGGATACTGAAAACCTTATACACCTTATAGCAAAAAGTGAGCAAGATAAACTTCTCGATAGAATCATAGATGCTGTTCAAAAGATAGAGGGTGCTTTTTCACTTGTATTTTTAAGTAGAACAAAAATGTTTGCTATGAGAGATAGACACGGTTTTAGACCACTTAGTCTTGGTCGTCTTCCAAATGGTGGTTATATAGTAGCAAGTGAAACTTGTGCTTTTGACCTTGTTGGTGCTGAGTTTATTCGTGATGTTGAACCAGGGGAACTTTTAATCTTTGAAGATGGAAAAGCACCTCAAAGCATTAAAGTGTTTGAAGCAACTCCTAAACATTGTATATTTGAGTATGTTTATTTTGCTCGTCCAGATTCTCAAGTATTTGGTCAATCAGTTTACCAAACAAGAAAAGATATGGGTAAAGAGTTAGCTAAGATAGATCCTGTTGAAGCAGATATGGTTATACCTGTTCCAGATGGTGGTGTTCCATCTGCTATTGGTTATGCTCAAGAGAGTGGAATCCCTTACGAGATGGGGATTATGAGAAACCATTATATTGGTCGTACTTTTATTGAACCTACTCAAGAGATGAGAGATTTAAAAGTTAAAATGAAACTTTCACCTATGACTGACATCATTAAAGGTAAAAAAGTTATCGTTGTTGATGATTCTATTGTTCGTGGTACAACATCAAGAAGAATCATTAGAATGTTAAAAGAAGCAGGAGCTAAAGAGGTTCACATGAGAGTATCATCTCCACCAACAACTGACCCTTGTTTTTACGGTGTAGATACTCCAGATAAAGAGAACCTAATAGCTGCAAATATGTCAAACCAAGAGATTTGTGATTATATAGAAGCTGATTCTTTAGCTTACCTTGATGAAGCATCTTTACTTCGTAGTGTAAATGCTACTGATGATAGCTACTGTACTGCTTGTTTTACAGGTAAGTATATCGTTTAATGGAACAGATTTACACTTATGGCAACTACTTAAAAAATAAGTTTGGTTGTAAAGTTTACAAAGTTGGAATCAATATTTCAGGGTTTACTTGCCCAAATATTGATGGAACTGTCGCAAAAGGTGGTTGTACCTTTTGTGAGAACGATTCATTTTCTGCTAGTACAAATGAGATAAAAGAGCTTAAAGGCTTTCACCTTAATCTTGATTCTACACATAACCCATTTTTAGAAAAACAGCTAGAGCAATTAGAAGTTCAATTTAATGAGATTAGTAAAAAACAATCTTCTGATTATGGTGCAAAAAAATTTTTAGTATATTTTCAATCTTTTACAAACACTTATGCTCCATTTGAAACTCTAAAAGCACTTTATGATAAAGCTTTATCATTTGATAATGTTGTTGGTTTAAGCATAGGTACTCGCTCTGATTCTATTACAGATGAAACACTTGAGTATTTAGCTGAGTTAAACAAAGATAAAGAGATATGGATAGAGTTTGGAATCCAATCAGTTTATGATGAAACACTAGATAAAATCAACCGTGGGCATAGTAGCGATAATGTAAAAGAGTGGATTCTAAAGTCTAAAGAGGTGGGCTTAAATGTATGTGGTCACCTTATATTTGGTTTACCTGATGAGACTAAAGAGATGATGATAGAAACTTCTAAACAAGCTTATAGCTGGGGTATAGATTCTGTAAAATACCATCCACTTTATGTTGTAAAAAGAACAGCTTTAGGTAATGACTTTGTTAGTGGTAAATTTGTACCAATTAGTGAAGATGATTATCTTGATGTTTTAGTAGAATCTATAAAACTAAAACCAAAAGAGGTTTCAGTTCAGAGAGTTACTGCTGGAATCGATGATGATTCTTTACTTGCTCCAACTTGGTGTAGAGATAAAAATCAACAGATTAGAAATATAAATAAAGCTTTAAAGCCTTTAGGTATTAAATACTAATCACCCTTTTAAACTACAACTACTCTCTATAGAGATATTATACTCTTTAGAGTAGGTAAAAGGTTCTATAAACATTTTGAACTCTCTTACCTCCCCTTTAGAGATATTATTTTCTAAAAGAGTTGCTTTTTTAAATGGTTTAAACTTAAAAATAAAATCTTTCATCTCATTTCCAGTTACCTTATAAGCACCAACATCAATTTTACAATTAATAGAATCAAATTTTGAGCTATTACTAATCGTACCTTTTATAACTACTGCTTTAGTAAATGAAAGTTTTTTTTGAGTTGTAAGAATTAAATCATTTTTAAAAAGATATTTGTGCATTTGTGTATATCCAAAAGTTGGACCAACAAAAAGTGTTGCAAAAGATAGTAAAACTAAGAAAATAGATATACCCTGCTTTCTTCGTAATAAAATAGCTAAGACTATAAAGAGTATAAAAAGTGCAAAAACACTACCAAAAAGAACATAATCATAAATAATTAAGTTATTTATAAAGGCAGTGATTTTAGCTTTCATCTAATCTTTTCTTGAATTTTTCTCTGCAATTCCACTCATATCAAATCTACGAGTTAACTCTTGTTTGATTCTATCTGGAGAGATATTTTTAACAGCTAATGCTACTAACATATGGTAAGTTAAATCTGCTGATTCATAAACCATCTCTGTTTCATCATTATCTTTGTAAGCAAAACAAAATTCTCCAGCTTCCTCTACAACTTTTTTCAAAATTGTATTGTCACCTTTACTCATAAGTTTTGCTGTCCATGAAGTTGATGGGTCAGCATTTTTTCTCTCTTGAATTGTGTGGTAAAGTGTATCTATCACACCATACATCTCACTAGCTTCAACCTCTACCTTAGAGTTTTCTTCACCAGATTCTAACTCTGTAAAGAAACAAGAACGGCGACCTGTATGACAAGCAACACCCTCTTGAGTAACTTTTATAAGTAAAGTATCATTATCACAATCAAGTGCAAAAGAGTGAATCGTTTGAGTGTGTCCACTTGTTTCACCTTTTTTCCAGATTCTTTGTTTACTTCTTGAAAAATAGTGTGCCACTTTAGTAGATAAAGATAACTCTAAAGCCTCTTTATCCATATATGCCATCATTAAAACTTCATTATTCTCAACATCTTGAACAATTACAGGAAGAAGCTCACACTTCTCCCAATCTACTCTATTTAATGCTTTAGTTAAACTCATTATTTAGCCGTTGTTCTTTGTCTTACATCTTTTGTATCAACCCAAATATTTGGAGTTGAACCACCAGGTGTTAAGAATATTTTTGCATCTCTGTTAACTTGTAGTGCTTCATTAAATTTACCTTGAACTTTAAGTTGCTCTAATGCTAAAAGTTTAGTTGTTAATGATTTAGAGATTAAAAGATTCGCTTTAGCTTGTGCATCTGCTTCAATTGTTACAGCATCTGCTTTACCTTGTGCTTCAATTCTTTTCTTTTGAGCAATACCTTCTGCTTCTGCAGCTCTTTTTAATGCTTCTTGTTTTGCTCTTTGAACATCTTGCTCTGCTTTTTGAACCTCTTGTTTAGCAACTTGAACTCTCTCAATTTGCTCTTTTACTTTATTTGGTAAACCTATCTCACGAAGTTGTACTGATTGTAAAACTGCTGGAGAATTTTTAAGACCTGTAACAGAATCACGAACACCTTTATCTATCTCAGTAGCTATTTTATTTCTAAGTTGAGGCAATGATTCTGCATCATATTTACCAACAACATTTCTTACAACATCTCTTACAACAGGATTGATGATTTTATCTTCCCAGCTAAAGCCCCAATTAGAGATAGTTTGTGCTGCAAACTGAGAGTTAAGTCTATACTGAACTGTAAGTTCAATAGTAACTGGTAAACCTCTCTTATCAAGTACAGTTACAGCTGGTTTAGCAACAATACCACTTGTTCTAGTGTTTGCTTCTATACGAGAAGCGTAATTAATGATACGAACTTTAGTATCAACAACATAAACTTTTTGAATTACAGGTACTATAAAGTGAAGACCTGGAAGAAGTGTTTGGTCTTGGTACTTACCATTTGTACTTAAAATACCTCTTTGACCCTCTTCAATAATAGTAAAAGGTTTAGCTAAAACTAACATTAGTACGATAGCTATTAAAAAATAAACTATACCAGCTTTTCCGCCACCCATATTTAAGTTAATCTCTGGCATTTGAGGACCTTTTGGTCCTCCACCATTACCACCACCTGAACCACCTGTAGATTTTTTGTTAAAACTACTGTTGTTCTCACTTTTTTTCTTGTTGAAATAATCATTCATATCTGATGCCATAAGCAAGTTATCCTTCATTGTATAATTCTCTTTTTTCTTAATCTATATAAGTTAAATAATGCTCATATTTAGCATTTCTACCAAATACGATATCAAAATAAGTGCTTTGAATCTTCTCTGTCATCTCACCACGAGAACCACAACCAATCTCTCTAGCATCAACCATTGCTACTGGTGTTATCTCTGCTGCTGTTCCTGTTAAAAATGCTTCATCTGCAACATAAACCTCTTCACGAGTAATACGACGACGAGTAACTTTAATTCCCATATCTTCAGCTAATTCAATAACCATTTTTTGTGTAATTGATGCTAATGAATTATCATTTGGTGGAGTGATTAATTCTCCATTTTTAACCATGAAAAAACAAGCTCCAGAAGCTTCTGCTACATAACCTTGGTCATCTAGTAAAAGTGCTTCATCATAACCACAATCGATAGCTTCAAATTTTGCCATTTGAGAGTTTAAATAGTTAGCTGATGCTTTTGCTTTACCCATATTTGAAGTGTTAGCTGGTCTAGTCATAGAAGCAATTTTAAGTTTGATTCCATTTTTAAGACCATCTTCACCAAGGTAAGCACCCCATTCCCAAGCAGACATAACAGTCTCAACTGGAGCTTCCTTATGGTAAACACCCATAACTCCATAACCTAAAAATGCAAAAGGGCGAATATATACATTATCACCAGTAAACTCATTTTTTCTGATTAAATCAATTTGTGCTTGATTCATCTCTTCAACCGTATATGGAATATCAATTAAAGTCATTTTAGCAGATTCTTTTAATCTAGCAGTATGCTCATTTAAACGAAAAATTGCATAACCTTTTTCTGTTTTATATGCTTTAGTCCCTTCAATTACACCATTTCCATAGTGAAGAGTATGTGAGAGTACATGTATCTTCGCATCATCCCAATTTATAAATTTTCCATTCATCCAAATATATTTGGCAGCGTCCATAAAATCTCCGATTTTTATTAATTAATTATTTGTATTTTATCTAAAATGGTGTTTATTATTTATTAATGGTACATCTACTATAAATTTAAGCTGAAACTATTAATCTTAAAAGTGACTTTAAGTATTTTTACATATAATGAGAATAATAAATAAATCACATAAAAAGGGGTGTATTTTGTCAAATACAAAACAAGAACCACTTGATGAAAAAGTCATTGATGTTGAAGCTGAAAAAGCTTGTGAAAAAGAGAAATCACTTGATGAGATAAATGCTATCAGAGAAGCTAGAGAAGCTATAACTTCTGAAGAAGAAGCTGAAGAGATAGCTGCTCAAGAGCGAATCTGGGCAGAGCAAGAGGAACTTGCTAAAAAAGGTAATACTGAAGATTCTAAAGTATCTTCAAGTACATTTGAAAAACTTCCTGATGATCATGTTTATGCAAAATATGATGAGATAGACCAAGCACAACTTCAAAAAGATATTGAAGATATTAAAAAAACTATTGGTAAGCCTGTTTATAGTGACTACTTACATGTAAGAAAAATGAAAAACTGGTCAAGAGCATTTACTCTTTCTGGATTCTTTATGCTTTTTGTTGTAACAGCACTAGAGCTTTCTATTGGTCTTGAAGGTATTGGTTTTTGGGTATTAGCAATTATATCAGCTGTTTTAATTGGAATCGGAAATGTTGGTCATTGGGCAAATGTTGCTCACCCAATTATGCACGGTGGATATGACAAGATTCCAAATATACCTTTAGAATTTAAAAAATCTGGTTATGCTAGAGGCGATAGAAGATATTTAGACTGGTTAGATTGGATTAAACCTGAAGCTTGGGAATATGAGCATAACATTATGCACCATTACCATTTAGGTGAAGATGATGATCCAGATAATGTTGAAAGAAATATGCAATGGTTAATTCAGTCTAAAACTCCTATGTGGTTAAGAAGAGTTTTCGTTTATGTTTTTGCTGCTACTTGGAAATTTAGTTACTATGCTCCAAATACAATGAGAATCTTAGAGAACAAAAAAAGAAGAAAAAATAAAGAGCATGAGATTAAAGATTATAACTATCTTCCTAACAATGAATTAGGGATTAAACTATGGAAAGAATCTTATTTACCTTATGGTTTAGTTAGATTTGTTGGTTTACCACTTCTATTTTTACCTTTAGGTATAAATGCTGTATTTAGTGCTTTAATCATCCTTATTATAGCTGAAGCTTATGCTAACCTACACTCATTTTTAGTGATTGTTCCAAACCACTCTGCTGGTGATATTTACCAATTTTCAGAGCCTCACAAATCTCAAGGTGAGTTTTACCTTAGACAAATTATGGGAAGTGTAAACTATAATACTGGTTCAGATTGGATAGATTTTTTACATGGTTTCTTAAACTACCAAGTAGAGCATCACCTATTTCCAAATATGCCACTTAGTTACTACCAAACAATGCAACCACTTGTAAAAGAGGTTTGTAGAAAACACAATATTGAGTACAGACAAGAGAGTGTATTTAAAAGAATGGCTATGACAATCGACTTAATGGTTGGAAAAACTAAACTTCTAAGAGTAGATGGGGTATAAGCCCTCTCTACAACTCCGTATAATATAACAACAAACTTTATCACCATTCCCATACCTTTTTTATTTTTCCTACATAAACCCATAAAATAATTTGTTACAATAGACCTGTTGCAATATAAATGATAAATTGATAAAATAAAGAAAAAAGTTCTAATAGGTTAAAAAGAGTATGATAAATATAAAATTAGCAATGAGAAGTGATAGAATTTTAAAAAGTTTAACAGGTCTTAGTGTAGTAAAGTTTAAAGAGTTAGTAAATTATTTTGAGATAATACTAAAAGAGGAATCAGCTAAATCTGTAAAAAGTGATAAAGATAGAAAAAGAGCAATAGGTGGAGGGAAGAAACATACATTATGTAATGCTGAAGCTAAACTATTCTATATATTATTTTATTGTAAAGTTTATCCAACATTTGATATGGCAGGGTTTATATTTGAAGTGAACCGTTCACAAGCAAATAGATGGATGCATAAACTATTGCCTATTTTGGAGAAAGCACTAGATAGACGGATTGTACTACCAAAAAGACAGATAAGAAGTATGGAAGAGTTTATTAATTTATATCCAAATATTCAAGATATATTTATAGATGCTACAGAGAGAAGAGTACAAAGACCTAAAGATTATGAGAAGCAAAAGAGATTATATTCAGGTAAAAAAAAGCCATACACGAAAAACAACTGTAGTAAATGACGTCATGCCTTGCGAACGTAGTGAAGCAACAGCTAGATCCAATAGGGAAGATAAAAGAATATTAATCCTTACTCCTACAACTAAAGGTTCAATGCACGATAAGAGACAATTTGACAAGAGTGGTTTGGGAGATAAAATTCCAAAAGATGTTACTGTATGGACAGATACAGGCTATCAAGGATTATGTAATAACTTCGATCTTGATCACATACAACCAAAAAAATGAAAAAGAGGATCTTCTCTAACCGATGAAGATAGGAAAAATAATAAAATAATAAGTTCTATTAGAATTGTAAGTGAACAAGCTATAGGTGGTATAAAAAGAATGAGAGCTACCACTGATATTTATAGAAATAAAATAGTTGGTACTGATGATAAAATGATGCTTGTTAGTGCTGGTATTTGGAACTTATTTATAGCATAAAGAACCAGTAAAAAGAGATTTACTTAGTATATTTTACTATTTCTTTTATAATGCAACAGGTCTAGTGTAGAGATATTGGTATGTTAGTAGATTTAGATAAATTTATAGAAGAAAATAAAGGTGATGATATATTTATAATTCTGCACCAAATGGGAAATCATGGACCAGAATATTATAAAAGATACACTAAAGAGTTTGAAAAATTTAAACCAGTTTGTAAAACAAATCAACTCGAAGAGTGTACACAAAAAGAGATATTAAATAGTTATGATAATGCTATTTTATATACAGATTTTTTCTTAGATAAAACTATAAATCTTTTACAAAATTATAATAACTCTTACCAAACAGCTCTTTTTTATGTATCTGACCATGGTGAAAGCTTAGGAGAAAATGGTATATATCTACACGGTATGCCATACTTTATGGCTCCTGATGCTCAAAAACATATAGCATCATTTATATGGTTTGGTGATGATTTTCATATAGATAAAAATATGGTAAAAAATAAAGAGAATGAAAAATTATCTCAAGACAATATTTTTAGCACACTTTTAGGATTTTTTGATGTAAAAACAAAAGTGTATGAAGAAAATATGGATATAATAAAATGATTTCTATCAATAAACAGATAGTTTATACTAGCATAATTTTACTTTTTGTAATTATATTATTTAGTATTACAAATGTAGATTATTATATTCAGAATCTTTTTTATGATTTTGAAAAAGCTGATTGGATTTTAGATAAAAATTTACAGCCTTATAGATTTATATTTTATGATGGGATTAAAAAAATATTGATTTTAATAGCTATAATTTTTTTAATAACTTTGGTATTTTTCAAAGATAATATAGTTATTAAAAAGTATAAAAAAGGGTTGCTTATAGTAGTTTTATCAGCTATTTTTATACCTCTTATTATTGGTGGTATAAAAAAATATACAAATATGCCCTGTCCAAAAAACGAACAATATTATGGTGGGAAAATGATAAAAACAGCAGTATGGGAAAGCTATTCACCAAAATATTCTAAAATGCCAAACATAAAATGTTGGCCAGCTGGTCATGCAAGTGGTGGCTTTGCATTACTTAGCCTTTTTTTTCTATTTAAAACTAAAAGAAATAAAATAATTTCATTATATTTTGCCTCTATTATTGGATGGTCAATGGGGATTTATAAGATGTTAATTGGTGATCACTTTTTAAGTCACACTATAATAACTATGTTATTAGCTTGGTTGATTATTTTGATAATAGTTAATTTAATTTATAATTTTAAGAGGTAGGTTTATCACCATGCTTAAAGCATGGTAACTAAAATATTAATATTTTTTTATAACATCATTTATTTGAACATAAGCTTCTAATGGTGTTGTCTCAAAGTATTTCATATTATGTTTTTTAGCAAAATCTTGAGTCATCTTTTTAATTTTAAGTAGATTAAATCTTGGTGCTTTTGGGAATAGGTGATGCTCTATTTGTGTGTTTAGTCCACCATAAAACCAATGTATAAATGCTCCACCACTTAATGAACGAGAAGTTCTCATCTGTAACTCCATCCATGTTAAATCTTCACTTTCATCTTTTTCAAAAACTTCACAACCTAAATGGTTTGTGATAAAACCAAATGCTAACCAAGGTGATAAAACAAAATTAAGAACTAGATAAACAGTTATAGCATCACTAAATGGTAAAAAATAAAATACAGGTCCCCATACAATAGGCCAGTGCATAAGCATAAGAGCTAACTCACCATATTTTTTTCTTTTAATCGCAAAGTTATAAGACTGAATGATAAAAGCTGGATACATAAAAAACATTGCACCCCAAAAAATAAGATATTTATAGCTTCTTAACCAAGCTTTGTTACCTTTATACTTAGGAGCAAAAGCACCATCCATAGCTAAAATATCTTCATCTTTTTCAGGAACATTACACCAAGTATGGTGGTTAATATTATGTTTAAAATCCCACCAAGAAGATGAATTACTAATAATTATAGCTGCAAATGGGTAGCTTAATTTAAAAGATAAAGATTTATTTTTAAAATATTGAGTATGTAAAACATCATGTGAAACAAAAACAGCACGAGTAAAAATAATAGTCATAAAAAGACCTAAAGCAACAGCACCAAAAGCAGGTGGAGCAATATTTTCCCAATTAAAAACAACAACATAAACTAAAATCATAGAGATTATTATCGCTATCATCTCAATCGACCCTCTAACTGGAATACGATCTAATAAACCTGCTGCACGAACCTCAGATTTCAACTCATCAAATATATCGGGATATTTTGCTACTGACATATCTACACCTTACTTAAATTTGTATGTATTATAACCATTATATTCTAAAATAATGTATGATTTATAGTAAGTTGATTTTAATTTTATAAATTTTTATTAAAAGAAAATAGAAAGATGGAGTTAAGAATATAAAGCCGTCAAGAGCTTTATATTCTTAATAAGATTCTTACCAGTGAACCTCAGCTGTTAACATTGCAGTTGAGTAATCTTTAGTATTATTTTCTTTAACATTATATGTTTGCCCAGATACTAACCATTTTAAGTTTTTATTTTGTTTCCAAGCAAAACCGTAGATAGCATTACTCTCAGTTGTAGTAACAACACCTGAAGTAGAATCTTCATTTTCCCAAGCATCATAACGACCTAATACAGAGTACTCTTTTTTAGCACCAAAACGGTACTCACCATTTATAGAGTAACCTTGACCATTAAAATGGTCATCATTAGCTTTATCATTATCTGCCATAATATACTGAGCTGCTACTAAGAATGATGGCATATTATAAACTGTATGTAAACCATAAACTTTAAAAGTTTCACCACTATTTTTAGCATTATCCATATTTAACTGACCAAAGAATGAAGCGTCAAAATAAGTATCTTTAGTTGCTTTTCTTTTTGATTTACCATTACCCATAATTGCAGCTGTAAATCTCCATTCAGCAGATAACCCATCACCAATTACACTATCTTCACCATTTTCACCATGGTAACCCTCACCATTAAAAACACCAACTTCAGATGTAAAATATGGAGTTTTAGTTTTAAAGTTAACACCTAAATCAGCAGAGTTCATTAGATGACCAGCTTCACTAGCTTCTGAGAAAACTTTAGAAAGAGAACGGTTTAACCAACCTTGATGCTCCTCATAATCCATCCAAGGACGGTGAGCCATACCAAATTCAACACCTGTAAAAGGTAAAACATCGTTTAAATAGATATAAGCATATTTTGCATATATATCAGCATGACCATCACTACTAGCTGTATAAGATGTATCTAAAGTTACACGAAAGTAAGATTTAGGATCTTCTAAAAGGTAAGCTTTTACTTGAATGTAGTTTCGGCGAAGCTCAAAGTTTGTAGTTGAATCTTGACCATCTACAGATTTTTGAGTTAAACCTAAATAATGAACACCACTAAATTTTAGTTTTGAGCTTTTAGCAAAAACTGGAGTGTGTGGTTTTTTAAACTCAACACGACCCTCTGCTTTAGTTGTGAAAAGTTGACCTTGATCATCTACATAAAATTTAATATCACTAGCTGATGCACTTAATGAACCAATAGTTAAAACAGCTGCTGCTGATAAAATGATTTTTTTCATTATATAATTTCCTTTGATAAAGAGTTAACTCTTTTTTTGTTGCTGAAATTATATTGCTCAACAGTTACATATTGATTACACTTATGTCACTACTTTGTAATCTTTACAACTTCTTTTATCATATTAAATGCTACATCTTTACTAGCATACTTCATCAAACCTTCACTTTTTTTCTCTAAAGGTTCTTTTAGAATCTCTAGTAATTTTGACTTCAACTCTTCACCCTCTCTTTCACACCAACCAAGCTCATTATCTACTATAAATTTAGCATTATGATACTGATGATCCCCTGCTGCATAAGGGTAAGGTATATAAAAAGTTGGTAAACCATTTGTTGTAAGTTCCCACAGCGTACTAGCCCCTGCTCTACTTATAGCTAAATCAGAACTAGCGATTAAGCTATTTAACTCTGTTGTGAAACTATAAAGTTCAACCTCAACACCTAGCTTTTCATACTCCTCTTTAACTCTATCAAAATCATTTTCCCCCGCTTGATGGATGATTTTAATACCCATCTTTTTAAGTTTCCAAGCTACACTTAAAGCTAAATCATTGATAGCCATAGCACCATGTGAGCCACCTAAAAAGATTATAGTTTTTAACTCTTTTCTAACTCTAGCAGTTTTATAAAAAATATCTTTTACAGGGTAACCTTGAATCTTAGAATTTTTATCATAAGCAGATATAAATTGTTTAGCAAAAGGTTTAAGAAGTGAGTTTAATCTACCCTCAACAGCATTTTGTTCATGTATAAAAAGTGGAATCATTTTACTAAGTGTCGCAAAAGATGCTGGAGCAGCTGAGAATCCACCAACACTATAAGTAGCTTCAATATTATGTTTTTTTAGTATAGCTCTTGATTTAAAAAAAGCTTTTATAATCAACCATAATGCTTTAAATTTACCTAAACCTTTTTGATTTACAACACCTATAGTATCTAAAAAATAAACATGACTAAAAGATGATCTTTGAGCAAAATATTTTTGGTCTTGCCCTTTTGTTGAGCCTATAAATATAACCTCATGCCCATCAGATACAGCAGCTTCTACTAATGCCTGAGCAATCATTAAATGCCCACCTGTTCCACCACCAGTTATACATAATTTCATACTTTTTCCTACTTAAATTTTCTTTGATATTTTTTTAGATGCCATTAAAACCATCCCTATCCCAACACTAGCAGCGATAGTTGCCGAACCACCATAACTCAAAAATGGAACAGAGATTCCCTTAATCGGAGTTAACCCACTAATCCCATAAGCATTAAGCATAAATGTTGATGATAACAATATAGCGATACCTACACAAAATAGATATATACTTTTATCTTCCGTATTGTTAGCAATTTTAAAGATTCTATGTATCATCTTTAAAAAAATAATAACAACAACTAAAAGACCTATAAACCCAAACTCTTCAGACAATCCAGCCAACACAAAATCGGTATGAACTTCACTTAAAAAACCAAGTTTAAAAGTTCCATTTGCCATCCCTGAACCAAAAAATCCACCATTATGTATAGCATTTAAAGAGTGTCCAATCTGATACGGAATCTCATCAACAGGGATTCTAAGTTTATCAGATATAAAATTTGGTAAATACCCTAAAATACTATCTTGCTTACCAGACCACCAAGACATAATCCGTTTGATTCTATGTGGAAAAAATATTACTAAAACAAATAATCCTAAAAAGGCTGTAAATACTAAACTAAAGAAAAGTCTAAAACTACTTCCACCAAATAGAAGTAAAATTAAAAAGGTTACCCCTAAAACAAAAACTTGACCTAAATCTTTTTGAAAAACAGCGATAGCAGCAACTGCTAAACCAAATAAAAAGATATACTGCCAAACTTTTAGAATCTCCTCTTTTATACTTAACCCAGCATGAGAATCAAGCTTTCTTGAAAAACTCCAAGATAAGAAAAATACAAAACCAACTTTAAAAAATTCAACTGGAGCAAGAGAGAATCCAGCAACTTTTATCCATCTTTTTGCTCCACCAACTGCTGCTACTAACGATTCTGGTAAAAAAGGCATAGCTGCCATCAAAAATGCTGAAACTATAAAAAGGGTAAAACCTATGGGAGTTAAGTGTTTATCTGGGTCTAATTGAGCTATAGACCACATAATAATAATTCCTAAAAATCCAAAAATTGCTTGACGAATAGCAAAATGAAACTCTTTAACTCCAAATAAAAGAGTCACATAAGAGGATAAAGAATAAGTTAAAATTATACTTATGCCAATTAAAATAGAAACTAATGTAAAAAGTTTTCTATCAGCAACCATTGTAAATTACTTGATTTTATTTATTTTTAAAACAAATTCAGCTTCAGCTTTAGATATATGTAACTCTTTAGAGATAGTTTCTAAAGATATACCCTGCTTAAATAGTGAAATAATTTTTTCATCATCATTACCATGAACAGAAGATGGAATTGAGATTTGTTTAACGCCATTCTCAAGTGATGAGATTCTAGAATCTATCTGAGCATCTATAGTTTCTAAATTTTCTTGTACTCGTTTAAGGCTTACAGAGATTGGCTGAATCATATCGTAAACTGTTCTCTCCACCTCTTGGTAAATCTCAGCATCACTCATTCTACTTCTGTTTTCTACAATTGTTTTTTGAGTATCTTTTATTTTATTTTTAACATAGTATAGTTCTCTATTTAGCTCCTCTACCACTGTAGCTACTGAACGGATATTTTTACTATACTCAGCATCTTTTGTAAAAACATAATATAAAAGATATAAAATTATTGTGATTAAAATAGCTAAAGCATACTCTGTTGTTGAGAAGTTAAAATTCATTTTTTCTCTCTTGCTTCTCTAATGAGAACTCTTTCCCGTGCTGTTAAATAAGCACCCCACTCTTTCTCATCTCTTTCATGGATTCTAATTATTTTAGCCAATGTTTTACTCTCTGCCACAAAGAAAATAGGGACATCCCTTTTAGGATGAACAGGCATCTCTACCCGACCATAATACTCAACACCAATCTCAAAAATATCATCAGATAAATTAAAATACTCAAACCCTATAGATTCTATCTCACACTCTTGTGTTAAAGAGATTCTTTGTGGTTCTTCATCTTTTAAGAATCTTTCAAGTGAATCTATTTTTTTGTGTAATTCAACAATTAGATTTAGTAAAACAGGGTCAGTTTCTGAAGTTTCACCTCTTGCTTTTGCCAACTTCAACCATTGATTTATAGGATCATCATCTGTATCACTCAGTTGTTGATACTCTCTATCAAAAAGTTCTCTTTGAGTTATAGCTTTAGAAAAGACTAAACTTATCGGTGCTGGAACTAATCTAGGCATTAAAAATTCACTTTATCTAAAATAATCATAGCTAAAAACATAATCCCAAGGTAACCATTAACAGTAAAAAAAGCACGGTCAATTTTTGTAAAATCTTTTCTAACAAGATAGTGTTCATAACTCAAAAACAGACCACTTAAAATAACTGCCATAAAAGCAAAGATTCCAAGCCCTGCTATCCAAGCAAATAAAGCCCAAAATATTACACTAAGCATATGAAAAAGAGAAGATATAAAAAGTGTAGCTTCTGCTCCATAACGAGATGGAATCGAATGTAGGTTATTTTCTTTATCAAACTCTATATCTTGAAGTGAGTAAAGCAGATCAAACCCAGCCACCCAAAAGATAACACCCAAACTAAGAATCACCGACCAAGCAGGAATCGAAGCTTCAACAGCTACAACACCAGCAATAGGAGCAAGACCTAAAGAGATTCCTAAAACTATATGAGCTAGTGATGAGAATCTTTTAAAATATGAGTAAGAACCAAGAACAAACAAAATAGGGATACTAAGATTTAAAGCTAAAGGGTTTATCATATAAGCAACAGCAACAAATACAAAAGCATTTACTAAAGTAAATATTAAAATACTCATAGCATCTAAACGACCATCAACATTTGGACGAGATGCAGTACGAGGATTATGAGAATCTATATCTCTATCTGCATAACGGTTCACACCCATAGCAAAGTTTCTAGCACTTATAGCTGCTAAAATCCCCATAAAAAACAACCAACTTCCAAACCACCCATCTGCTGCTACAATCATAGCTATAAAAATAAATGGAAGTGAAAAAATCGAGTGCTTAAACATCACAAGTTCATTAAAATCTTTTAGTTTTTTGATAATTTTGTGCAATTCTTACCTCATAAATATAATTGAGGCTATTTTAGCTAAAAGTGAGTTAAAATCTGATAAGGGTAATTTAAAGTGTTATATTTTCTACAAACTCTATTTTTTTAGGAGTCACAATAACAGCATCAAATGTAAAATCAACATCTAAAGAGTTTTTTTTCATATAAACTTGTGCTGTTCTTATAATTTTACTTAGTTTAGATTTGGTGATATTTAAAATAGCAGATTCATAATCAAGCCCACTTTTAACCTCCACAAAATGTAAAACTTCATCCTTAGTAGCGATAATATCTATCTCCCCAAAACGGGAATAAAAATTTCTCTCTATAATTAAAAAACCAATATTTTCTAAGTATAAAGTAGCCTTATCTTCAGCTAAATTCCCTTTTGCTCTGCTCATTTGATTCCTGATTTAATTAAATAGTTGTGAATGAGTTCCTATCCTAGATAATATGATTTCATCACTATTTTTATAGTATATAACTAACATATCACCACCTAAATAAAACTCTCTAAAACTATTATATTTACCCTTTAAAGCATGCTCTTTAGATTCTTCTGGCAACAAATCACCATTTTGTAAAAGATGAAAATATTTAATCATTTTTTGAAATTGAGAATCTGAGAGCTTTGTTTTTTTAAAATCATTTATAAATTGTTTATGTCTTAAAAGTTCCATCTATTTTTGTAGTTCATCAAAACTAAATTTTTCAATATTTTTTTTATCTAAAATATCATCAAGAACATTTTTTGTAGTTTCATTAGGTATCTTAATATC
>Ga0256837_1000939_pt1 | contig 21758 bp, 19 predicted proteins | sample 4562384metaG_FD_185976 | JGI IMG/M metagenome (GOLD analysis project Ga0256837, IMG submission 185976) | Hydrothermal vent microbial communities from Guaymas Basin, Mexico - 4561-384 | ecosystem: Environmental > Aquatic > Marine > Hydrothermal vents | place: Mexico: Guaymas Basin | collected...
ACCTGAAGTTGTCCGTCACTTTGATGCGGAGCCGGTATTTATAGATATTGCAGAGGGGAGTTACAATATTGATTTAGACAAGCTGGAGAGATATCTGCAGGAGAATAAGTCAAAGAAACTAAAAGCACTTGTTTTAACCCATCTTGGTGGAATAACTGTTGATCTGCAACGGGTTTATGCTTTGGCAAAAGAGTTTGGCATAAAAATTGTAGAAGATGCCAGTGAAGCACTTGGAACGACATATAATGGTACGAAAATCGGCTCTACAGGTGCAGATATCGTTACATTTAACTTCTCTCCTCATTTGAAAAAGAATATATGTAACGGTGGAATGTTGGTAACTGATGATGATGAGATAATAGAGCGTGCAAGACTGCTTGCAAATCATGCAATGGTTCGTGATGAAGATGCTCTAGAGTATATTTATGATGTTGTAGATATTGGAAATGACTACTCTTTGAGTCAATTAAACGCAGCATATATCCGTGCGCAAATCAAAGAACAGGATATAAATATTCAACGCCAACGTGAAATAGCACAAATGTACTCTAAAGAGCTTGATGGTGTAGATCATGTAACTATCCCTGATATGAGCAATAAAGAGAATCCATTTTCACTTTACATTATTAAAATCGATAAGAATAGGGACTCTTTTGCCGTCGCACTTAAAGATGAAGGAGTAGGTAGTGGTCTACACTATATTCCTCTGCATCTTTTGAGTTACTATAAAAGTAAATATGCACTTAGGGTAAATGATTTTCCAGTGGCTCTTCGTACATTTCAGCAGGTTCTTTCTCTGCCGATTTATGCAAGTATGAGTGATGATGAGGTGAAAACGGTCATAAAAACAGTGAAAAAAATTGCAAAAACAAGAGTATAAACGAACTTGAAAAAATCTTTCGTATTTTGGGTTGAGGAGTATTTCTACAACCCAAACCTTCTTCAAAAAATCATATCTATTTTCTTACTGCCTTTGAGCTGGTTCTATTGTCTTGTTATGTATCTGCGATTTCAATCCAAAATTCCAGAAGATTTTGGAATCAAAATCATAAGTGTTGGAAACCTAACTGTTGGTGGCAGCGGAAAGACTCCTTTGGTTACTGCGTTTGCACAAAAGTATCAAAAACCTGCCATTATTTTACGAGGTTACGGACGTAAATCAAGTGGAATGATAGTTGTAAAAGATGAAAAAGATATCTTGTGTGATGTAAAAATTAGTGGTGATGAAGCGATGATATATGCAAAAAAGCTTTTAAACGCAGTAGTTATCGTGAGTGAAAATAGAAAAATAGCTATAAAAAAAGCAAAAGAGATGGGATGTGAGATTGTATTTTTAGATGATGCCTACTCTAAACATGATATCAAAAAAATTGACATTCTAATTGATGTAAAGACACAAAATAACTTTTGTCTGCCTTCGGGTCCTTACAGAGAGAGACTCTGGAGTACAAAGGATGCGCTTGTAGTTGAAGAAGAGATTGACTTTACCCGTATTGTAAAAGTAGTGGGTGCAACACAAAAAATGTCACTTGTCACTGCAATAGCAAGACCACAGAGATTAGACAGGTATTTGCCGGATGTCATAAACAAACACTACTTTGAAGACCATCACTCTTTTACGAAAGAAGAACTTTTAAAAATATTGGAAACCGATAGAGCAACGTCACTACTTGTAACTTTTAAAGATTATGTGAAGATAGAGCATTTTGGACTTCCTCTTTCTTTACTTGATTTGCAAATTGAAGTTAAAGATAAACTCATTAAAGAGTTTGAAAAATTGTAACAAAGCATTAAGTAAAAATTGATATAATCCTGAAAATTAAAATTAAAACAAAGAGGTTTACGATGAGCTATGCTGCTTTATTTGAAGATGAAGATGATATCTTTGGTGGTTCACCAAGATCAAAATTTATGGATGTAGTTTTTAATGCTAACAATGATATTGTAAGACAGGAACTAGAGAATTTTATAGAGAAAGTTGCTGTGATGGAATTAATGCTTGAAGAGCACGTAGGTGAAGATATTGACAGAGCTGTTGAAAACTACAAAGCTGCACACCTTGATGAAGTAAGTACAAAAACAAAAAGTCTTTATGTTGAGTTGATGGGTGCCGTACTCTCTCAAAGCGAATAGATATTGAAACTATTTTCAAGAGTTTTCTTAGCGGTACTGCTCTTTAGCAGTACTGTTTTTGCAAATAATTTTGCTTATGTGAAAGAAATTTCACTAAAAAAGGATGAGCAAAAGAAAATTCTTGTAAAATACGAGGGCAGAGAAAGACTTTTTAAATTTAGATGGACTTTATACATAAATGGCGGTTTAGTAATCCACCGTGCTTATGATAAAATTGTATCTCAAAATATTTTATATTTAAATGGTAAGAATCAGAGTTTTAAGCTTGAGCTTGTGACTCGAGGTGTTTCTTACTACGAGGTACCTTATGTGCTAGTTAAATTTAAAGAGTTTGATGCTCAAAAAAATGAAGCCAAATTTCAGATATTTTTGCACGATAAAAACAATGAAATAAAGTGGAAGTTTTTGAAAAATACACAAAGATGAGATGAATGCAAAGAGTAGAAAAAGAGATAGATAGACTGATAAAAGAGTGTGATTATGATGAAGTTGCACGTCTGTTTAAAACACTTAGCGGCGGAAAAAGACTTAGAGCAAAACTGATACTAAAAATTGCAAATGAGCATAAAGACGCACCTCTTTTAGCTGCGATTGTCGAACTTATTCATGCAGCTTCACTCCTTCATGATGATGTCATAGACGAGGCAGATACACGCAGAGGTGTTGCCTCTGTAAACGCAACGCAGGGCAGTAAAACTGCCGTTATGCTTGGCGATATTTTGTATTCAAAAGCTTTTACAGAACTTGTTGCGTTTGATAAAGATGTGGCACAGACCATAGCTGGATCTGTTACAGCACTCTCTAAGGGTGAGATGATGGATGTCAACATGGCGGAAGCTTTTAACAGTGATGAGAAAAAATATCTCGATATGCTCTACTTAAAAACAGCAACGCTTATAGAAGCAGCAGCAAAAGCAAGTGCAATTTTAGCAGGGAAAGATGTTGAAAAGCATGCTCTTTACGGAAGAAATCTAGGGCTCTCTTTCCAGATTATTGATGATATATTAGATATAACTTCTGATGAAGCAACACTTGGTAAGCCTGCCATGAATGATTTTGTTGAAGGAAAATGTACACTTCCTTATATCTATCTTTATGAAGCACTTGATGGTGAAGAAAAAGAAAAACTTGTTGCATTGCATGCAAAAAAGACAGATGCAGATGAGATCGCATGGATTCAGTCTCAAATGAGTAAGTATAAAACAGTAGAGAAGTCTTTTGGACTTGCTGTAAAGTTATCTAATGAAGCAAAAGAGGCTTTGGCAGACGATGAAGATCTAGTAAATATTTTAAATACAATGATAAAAAGAAGTTATTAATGCATTATTTAACAGTCAGTTTGTCCCATAAAAACAGTGATATTGAAATAAGAGAAAAATTTACATATACAGACGAAGAGAAAGAGGGATGTTTAAAAAGATTGATCCAATCTCCTGTTATCAGTGAAGCGATGTTGCTTGCTACTTGTAACAGAATGGAGATATATGTCTGTTGTAGTGATATAGATGAAGCTTTGAAGCATATTATGACTCTTCTTACATTTAAAGGCGGACTTTCTGCTGAATTTATAAAAGAGACTGCTGAGATAGTTGATGACAGTAGTGCTATTCATCACCTTTTTGCAGTTGCAAGTTCTATAGACTCTATGGTTGTCGGGGAGACACAGATCGCGGGTCAGTTAAAAGATGCATTTCGATTTTCTCATGAGAGAGGTTTCTCTTCTAAAAAAATCTCAAGAGCGCTCAGTCATGCTTTTAAATGTGCAGCAAAAGTGAGAAATTTTACAGATATATCTTCAAAACCGGTTTCTGTTGCCTCTGTAGCGATTGGACAGATAAAAGCGAAAGTAGAAGATTTAAGCGATAAAAAAGCGCTTATTATCGGCGTAGGTGAAATGAGTGAAATATGTGCAAAACATCTTGTCTCTGACGGAGTTGATACCTACATCACAAATCGTACAAAGAATAAAGCGGAGAGTTTGGCAGTAGAGTGTAATGCCAAAGTATATGATTTTGGCAATCTTGACAAAGCGATCAATGAGTTTGATATTATTTTCACTGCAACAAGTGCTACTTATCCGATTATCACTAATGATCTTGTTGAAGAGACTGCGTTTAAAAGATTTTGGTTTGACCTTGCAATTCCCCGAGATATTGAAGTTTCCCAAAGGGAAAATATTGATATTTTTGTAGTAGATGATATTAAAGATATCATTGATGCCAATAGAGCAGAGCGAGAACAGTATGTACGACAGGCTCATGGAATTGTAGGGCGTAGTGTTGTTGAGTTCTTTGAATGGCTTGATGCACTCAATGTCGAGCCTCTTATTAAAGAGATATACAAAAAAGCTGATGCTGCTGTAGAGATCGAAACGCAGCGTGCTATTAAAAAGGGATTTATTCCCAAAGATTGTGAATATGAAGCAAAGAAAATGGCACAACAGGCCTTAAAAAGATTTTTGCATGATATGACAAAAAAAATGAGAGAGGCTTCTCCTGAGGCCAAAAGTGATACAGTTACTGGAGCTATGCAGTATGTAGTAAATGATGCACACGATAATATTCCAGACCAATACAAACACCATATACATAAGGATTAGACTTTGAGAAGAAGTAGAGCATTTATTCCAACATCCAAAGAAGCACCCTCTGATGCACAACTGCCAAGTCATATTTTTTTATCACGTGCCGGTTTTATAACACAGGTTGCAGCAGGTCTTTATAACTATCTTCCTTTGGCAAAAAGAGTGATTAAAAAAATAGAGACAATTGTCAATGAAGAGATGACGAAGATTGGGGCACAAGAAGTTGAACTCAGCTTTGTTACACCAGCTGAACTTTGGGCGGAGAGCGGTAGAATTGAAAAGTTCGGAAAAGAGCTGCTGCGTTTCAAAGACCGCAAAGAGAATCTTTTTGTTTTAGGTCCTACACATGAAGAGATGATGGTCGATTTGGTACGAAATCGTGTTACATCATATAAAAATCTTCCACTGAATTTATATCAAATTAAGACAAAGTTTCGTGATGAAGCACGTCCTCGTTTTGGATTGATGCGCGGTCGTGAATTTATTATGAAAGATGGTTATTCCTTTCATGCGACTACTGAGGATTTGGACAGAGAATTTGATGCTATGGAAACGGCATACAAAAAAATCCTTACTCGTCTTGGACTTGATTATCGTGTTGTTGAAGCCGATAGCGGTGCTATCGGCGGGAGTGGTTCTAAAGAGCTTATGGTTTTGGCTGATAGTGGCGAGGATACTATTGCCGTATGCTCCAAGTGTGAATATGGTGCAAATATAGAAGCCGCTTCAAGAAGTGCGCGAGCAGAGATCCCTGAAGCACCAGAAGCTGCGTTTAACAAGTTCTTAACGCCTGATACAAAAACAATAGATGAGCTAGCAGAGTTTTTTAAGGTCGATCCATACTATACGATCAAGTGTGTTGCTAAAAGAGTGATTTATGAAGAAGATAGTGAGATCGTTCTCTTTTTTGTAAGAGGATGCGATAATCTTCAAGAGGTGAAAGCTCTAAACGCAGCGGATGGACTTGACATTGTTGACGTAACAGAAGAGGAACTCTCAGAGATAGGTTTAAAACCCGGTTTTATTGGACCACTCGATCAAGATAAAGCAAAACATGTCATAGACAGCGATTTAAAAAGTGCTAAAAATCTTATTTGTGGTGCAAATGAGGATAATTACCATTTTATTGGTGTCGATTTGGGTATTTTGGATGATATAGCTTATTTCGCTGATATTGCAGAGGTAAATGAGGGTGATATCTGTCCGCATTGTGACGGTAGACTCTCTTTTACAAAAGGGATCGAGGTTGGACATATCTTTAAACTCGGTACAGCATATTCCAAACCGTTAAAAGCAGAGTTTTTGGATGAAAACGGTAAATCTCAGCCTTTTATCATGGGCACATACGGTATGGGTGTTTCACGTTTGGTGGCTTCTGTTATTGAACAGCATCATGATGAAAACGGTTGTATCTGGACAAAAGCAACTGCTCCATATATGGTAAATATTATGATTAGCAATATCAAAGATGAAGCACAGGTCAAAGTGGGTGAAGCACTCTATCAACAACTGCAAGATGCAGGTGTTGAAGTGATGTTGGACGATAGGAAAGAGCGTTTTGGATTTAAGATGAAAGATGCTGAACTTATCGGTTTTCCATACACTGTAGTGATAGGAAAAGAGCTGGTTAATGGTCATGTACAGATTTTTGACAGAGCTAAAAAAGAGAAACTTCCTGTAAACGCAGATGCAGTTTTTGAAAAAATAATGGAACTAATTTAAATGCTTTATTTTTTAATTTATCTCTTTTTGGAAGTTGTTGTATCTGTAAATATATCTTCTGCAATCGGTGGACTGGCTACATTTCTTGAAATACTTCTTACTGCGTTTATAGGTATGTCGATTTTAGTAAATTTTAGACAAACTCTTATGGAAAATATGCGGGCAGTCTCTTTTAGCTGTATAGATTTAGAAGAGTTTCAAAGGTTAAATCTTTTTACACTAATTGGTGCAATTTTACTTATTATTCCAGGTTTTTTAACAGATATTATAGGTGCTTTGATGCAGTTTAGCGTGGTTACGAGTATGATTGTTAACCGTTATCATGTAAAATCAAACAATTGTAATACCTCTTACGATGAAAAACTAAATAAACAAAAGGATTCAGATGTCATTGATGTGGAAATTATTAGCGACAACTCTACTACTAAGTAGTTTCTTGCATGCGCAAAATGTTAGCGATGATGTGGAATATTTTTTAGAAGATCAGTTTAGCGGAAATGCTAAACTTAAGAGTGTAGATGTAAAAGTGGACAGTGTAGTGCCGGTTAAAGAGGTAAAGGGCTGGAATGCCTACATCGTTGATGTTACTGCTACTTTGAAAAAGAAACCAAAAGATATCATTCGACAAAAGATGATTTGGTTCTCTAACGGAGATGTGATTACTAAAGATTTAATCACTCTTAAAACAGGACAAAATTTACAAGAAGTGGTGAAACCGCAATTTAAAGATGAATACTACAGAGATGAAAATCTTATCTATGGAAATAAAGATGCAAAACATAAAATAGTGATTTTTTCAGATCCTTTATGCCCATTTTGTAAAGGGTTTGTACCTGGTGCGTTGCAAAACTTAAAAAAAGAACCAAACAAATTTGCAGTCTACTATTATCATTTTCCACTTTTACGTCTTCACCCGGCTTCTGCGACTTTGGTTAAAGCAGCTGCAGCGGCAGAACTGCAAGGTGTGAAAGATGTTGTACTCAGACTCTATACTGTAAAAATCAATCCACGCGAAAAGGATGTAGAAAAAATTCTTGCTGCGTTTAATAAGGTTGAAGGTACAAATATCACTGTTGCAGACATAAACTCTGAAGCCGTTAAAAAGCAGATTGAAAGTGATGTAAGTGTGGCACGTGACCTGATGGTTGCAGGTACTCCTACTGTTTACTTGGACGGTAAAGTGGATAATACAAAGAAAAAATATTTAAAAGTGAAATAATGAAAAAACTTACAATTGCGACTCGTGTATCAGATTTGGCTTTATGGCAGGCTTACCATATAAAAGAGAGAATAGAAACCAGTTATCCTAAAATAGAGGTAGTTCTTAATAAAATTGTAAGTAATGGCGATAAAATTTTAGATAAACCTTTGGCTCTTATTGGAGGCAAAGGACACTTTACCAAAGAGCTTGAAGATGAGATGCTTGCAGGTAATGCTGAGCTTGCCGTGCACAGTCTTAAAGATGTTCCTACCTATATGCCAGAGGGTTTGGAGCTTGCTGCTGTTACACAAAGGCAAGATCAAAGTGATGTTTTTTTGTCACATAAGTATAAAACTCTTGAAGATTTACCTAAAGGTGCCGTTGTCGGTACAACAAGTCTAAGAAGAAGAATGCAGCTTTTACAAAAACGTCCTGATCTGAAAGTAAAAGATCTACGTGGAAATGTAAATACAAGACTACGAAAACTTGCTGAAGGTCAATATGATGCGATTATTCTTGCATGGATAGGTCTTAACAGACTGGATCTGCTTAAAGATATCCCATACACACAAAAGCTCCCTTTAGATATGATGATACCACCAATGGGGCAGGCCGCTCTTGGAATTGAGATAATAAGTGCCAATGACAAAGTAAGAGAGATTGCTGAGAGTTTAAAAGATAAAGATACTTTTATCTGTACGCAGATAGAGCGTGAATTTATCTCAAAAATCGGTGCGGGGTGTTCTGCTCCTGTTGCCTGTAATGCCGTGATAAACGCAGATGAAATAACTTTTAGAGTAATGCTTGGTTTCCCGGATGGAACAAATATTATGCAGGAAAAAGTCATTACAGATGTTAAAAATGCAAAAGGCTTAGGTGAAAAAGTCGCACATGATATGATAGAAAACGGTGCGCTAGAACTTCTTGAAGATGCACAAAAAGTGGCCTTTAAAGATGAAATGCCGCAACGTCTGTAGATGAATACACTTAGCCTTACCAAACAAAAAGTTTTCGATAGAAAGAAGAGAGTATTTGCACATGCACTTCTTTTTAGAGAAGATTTTGATGTTTTGAGTGGCTTGACTTCAAATCTAAAAGAAGCATCTCAGCTCATCATCCACTCTATTAGCAATCAAGAACTGAAAAAACTTATTACAAATCAGAGTAAAGTATTTATCAATGTCGATGAGATAACTTTAACACGGGGTATTTTGGATGTTTTGGACAATAAGCGTTTTATTTTAAATATTTTAGAAGATATTGAACTGAGTGATAAGGTCGTTGCTAAGATAATACAGTATAAAAAGCGTGGATTTGAAATCTCTTTGGAGCATTTTGATTCGAGTGCAGATATGATTAAAAAATTTGCGAGAGTGTTTAATTTTATAGATATTATCAAGATGGATGTTCTTCTTTCTGAGCCACAGAATTTAGAAAATATGGTACGAAAATTTAAAGATACACGTGTAAAGCTCTTGGCTGAGAACATAGAAACTAAGGAAGATTATCAATACTATTATGATTTGGGTATGGATTATTTTCAAGGATACTATCTTGATGTTCCTCAAGTAGTTGAGCTTCTTGGACAAAAAGAACCACTGCAGTTTATAATTTTACAGCTTATTAAAATCATTAAAGACGATAACTCTACGCAGGCTTTGGAGGGCTTTATCAGACAGCAGCCTGATCTCTCCTATAAACTTGTCTCTTTTTTTAATAATATGAAAAAATTTGATGTAAAGATTGAATCGTTGACCCAAGTGATAACCTTAATGGGAAGGGAGAAGCTACTGCGATGGCTTTTAGTTTATCTTTACTCCGAGGCATCTTCAAATCCTGCTTCAAAAAGTGTGCTTGAATTAGCTATCAAAAGAGCACAGCGTATGGAAGCAGATGCAAGAGTAGAACATAAAAACAAAGCCTATTTGGCCGGAATGTTCTCTATGCTGGATTCAATTTTTGAAACAGATATAAAAGAGTTGATGAACCATCTTGACATGGACAGAGATATAAGTTCATTGGTCCTGGAGAGAAAAGGTATTTTTGCAGGAAGTTTGATGCGGGCAGAAGCTGCTGAAAAGAGCTATTTGAAAAAATTGATGTTGGAAAATTTTGAAAAATTAAATGCAAACGATTTGATTAATACACTTGAAGAGAATGGTATAGAGATCGATAAGAGCAAACTTTAAGAACTGAAAAAGAAATTTATAAAATGGAGTTAAAAGAGTAGTATGAAAAAAACAGTAGCACTTTTAAAAAAACATAATGAGATAAAAATAATTGATGAGGCTTTAGATATCTATCTGGAAATTCCACATTTGGCTTATGCTGAAGTGAAAAAAGAAGATGGTGGCAAGGCACTGCTTTTTACAAATGTTATAGATAAGAAAAATGAAAAAAAATTTGAAGAACCTGTGCTTATGAATGTTTTTGGTTCTTATAAACGCTGTGAACTTCTTTTTGGACGGACTATTGAAAGTGTAGCAGATGAGATAACAAAACTGCTTCATATGAAACCACCGGCTGGATTTATGGAAAAAATCTCTATGGCGAGTGAGCTTTTTTCACTCAAAAATATCTTTCCAAAACGCCTTAAAGGAGAGGGAGAGTGTCAAGCTATCAAGTATCTTAATGATAAAGTTGATTTGTACAAACTTCCTGTACTGACTACATGGGAGCAAGATGGGGGACCTTTTATAACTATGGGACAGGTCTATACGCAGAGCCTTGATGGTGAGATGGTAAATCTTGGGATGTACAGACTTCAGGTGTATGATAAAAATCATTTGGGTATGCACTGGCAGATCCATAAAGACTCTTCACACTTTTTTGATCAGTACCAAAAAGCTGCTAAAAAGATGCCGGTGAGTATTGCCATAGGCGGAAATCCACTCTATACATGGTGTGCAACTGCACCTCTGCCTTATGGAGTAAATGAACTGCTTATGTACGGCCTCATAACAAAAACACCTGCACAGCTTGTCAAGTCCATAACAACACCGCTTTTTATTCCAAAAGATGTGGATTATGTGATAGAGGGATGGGTGGATCCTAGCGAGATGAAAATTGAAGGGCCTTTTGGGGATCATACTGGTTACTATACTCTTGAAGAGCCGTATCCTGTTATGGAAGTAAGTGCAATTACGATGAAAAGAGAGAGAACTTTTCTGGCAACAGTTGTTGGTAAACCACCTTTGGAAGACAAATATATGGGATGGGCAACAGGTAAGATCTTCTTTCCTCTTTTAAAAACAACAGTACCGGATTTGACTGATTATCATATGCCGGAAAATTCAGGTTTTCACAATCTAATCTTGGCAAAAATGCAACCGCTTTACAAAGGGCATGCAAAGCAGTTTATGCATGCTTTTTGGGGTGCTGGACAGATGAGTTTTGTAAAACATGCGATTTTTGTTGATGAAGCTGCACCAAAGTTAGAAAATTATGAGGCATTTGCAACATATATTTTAAATAGATTTACTCCAAAATCTATGTTTATTACTGAGGGGATCTTAGATGCACTTGACCACTCTTCACCGGAGAGTTTAGTTGGCGGAAAACTGGGAATAGATGCGACTTTGGCAAATAAAGTAGAACCGCCACAGCTTTTAGGAGATGCAGAACTTTTAACAAGGGTAAAAGAGTTACTACATGATGCAGTTGATTTGCATCAATTTATGAGACGTACAAACAACCCTGTTACAGTAATAAGTGTAAATAAAACAAAAAATGCAAAAGAGTATTTTGATGCTTTAGTGCAGCTCAGCCCTCACTTGAGAATAGTTGTTTTTGTGGATGCTTTGAAAAATGATATACACAACTCCTATATGCTTATATGGCGGGTGACAAATAATATGGATGCGCTTAGAGATGTTTATACAGCAGGACTTATGGTTGGAGTTGACGGAACAAATAAAACACAGGTTGACGGCTTCACAAGAGAGTGGCCTGATGATGTTGACTGCACTCAAAGTGTTGTAAATGATCTTAAAAACAGAGGTATTTGGGATTTGGATGACAAAGTGTACCATAAGTTTCAATTATAAGAGTTTTTTATTTTTTTTTATCAAAAGCTTGTGATATAAGCCAAGTGTAATTATTTCTAGTGTAAGATGGATTTTTACTTTTTATTAAGGTTTGTTTATATGAATAAATTTATGCTGATATTTCTCTCTTTAACGATTTTTTTTCTTACATCTGCTGATGCTGCCATCTATAAAGGACAGAGGGTATTTATTAAAAAATGTCTTCATTGCCATAAAGATGGACAGAATTTTGTTGCAGAGTATAAGATGAGAGAGTGGAAGAAGCTTATGAAGAAAAAAGGGGAACCTTTAGCCCAACTTCATCTTAAAAGTCAAAAAGCAAAGAAATCTTGGAAATATTTTAAAAGTAAGAAATATGCCAAAAAATCAAAACATTTAAAACAGTTTTTAATTGAATATGCAAAAGACAGCGGAAATGTTCCTGCTTGTAATTAACTGATATACAGAGTAAAAGTTTATTTACTCTCTCCTTCTTTGTAAAATTCCTCTTTTTAGATAAAATACCAAACTTTTAAATAATATTTATATAACCTAAGGAACTGTAATGGAAAAAATGTGGTCAGGCCGTTTTTCGGCATCTGCTTCAACTCTTTTAGATCAATTTAATGCTTCGATTATGTATGATAGAAAATTGTATCGTGAGGATATTGAAGGCTCTTTGGCTCATGCTCAAATGCTTGCTAAACAAGGGATTTTAACACAAGAAGAACTCAAACAGATTCAAGAGGGTTTAGCGCAGGTCAAAAGAGAGATAGAAGAGGGCACTTTTGAATGGAAGATTTCTGATGAAGATCTACATATGGGTATTGAAAAGCGTTTAACGCAGATTATCGGAGATACTGGAAAAAAACTTCATACTGCAAGAAGTAGAAATGATCAGGTCGCAGTTGATTTTCGTCGTTATGTACTTCGTAAAAATTTAGAGATTGCAGAGCTTATAAAACTTCTGATGAAAGAGGTCTATACAGTTGCACAAAAGCATACAGAGACACTTCTTCCAGGTATGACACATCTGCAGCATGCACAGCCTATTAATTTTGGTTTTCACTTAGGAGCTTACCTCTCTATGTTCAAACGTGATATTGAAAGATTTGAGAGCTCTCATAAACGCAACAATATCTCTCCTCTTGGTTGTGCGGCACTTGCAGGTACTCCGCATAATGTAGATAGAGAATACTCTGCAGAACTTTTAGGTTTTGATAGCGTTAGTGTGAACTGTCTTGATACTGTAAGTGATAGGGATTTTGCACTGGAGATTTTATTTAATATCTCTACAATGATGATGCATATTTCACGTTTGAGCGAAGAGCTTGTTATGTGGTCATCGTATGAGTTTGGTTTTATTGAACTCAGTGATGAGTACTCTACTGGTAGTTCTATCATGCCACAAAAGAAAAACCCTGATGTTCCAGAGCTTTTACGTGGAAAAACAGGTCGTGTTTATGGTGCGCTTATTGGACTCTTAACAGTGATGAAAGGTCTTCCATTGGCATACAACAAAGATACTCAAGAAGATAAAGAGGGCGTTTTTGATGCCGTTGAGACCGCAGAAATTTCACTTGAAATTTTAAAAGAAGCGATTAAAACTATGCAGGTTAAAACTGAAAATATGGAAAAAGCCTGTGCTATTGGACATCTCAGTGCAACGGATTTGGCTGATTATCTTGTTGAAAAATGCAATATTCCATTTCGTGAAGCGCATTTTATTACAGGTCGTGCAGTCGCAAAAGGTGAAGAACTTGGTGTTGACCTCTCAAAAATGGACTTTAAATATCTTAAAGAGATAGATGCACGTATAGATGAAGATGTAATGGAGTTTTTAGGATTACGTCACTCGATGAATGCACGGACTTCTCAAGGTGGAACAGCATCTAAGAGAACAAAAGAGCAGTTAGAGTATTTTAAAAATTATTTAGAGGTAAATAAGTAAAATGAAGATGACAATAACACACAAGGATGCGATGAAGTTTGAAGCGAAGACTGAAAAGTCAAGTTTTATTATAGATTGTCCGACTATTTCACCTGTAGAGTATTTTCTCTCAGGTATCATTACCTGTAGTGCGACAGATATTGTTCTTCTGCCGAAAAATCAGGGCTTTACAGTAACTGACTTGGTAGTTGAAGGTGATGCAACCCGTGCCGAAGATCATCCAAGAAAATTTACAAAACTTTTTTTAGATTATAAATTTAATTCTGATGGTGATGATGTTCAGGCTGGTCGATGGGTTGCAGCCTCCATCGAGACATACTGTTCTACGATAAATACGATTCGTGATACTACCGAGCTCTCTTACTCTGTTACACATAATGGAAAATTAATCCGTGATAATGAAAAAGTTATCAGTGGTGGTGGAAGTAATATTGATTTGGGTGAGATTGACGCGTGTTGCAGCTAGAGAAGTCTCTCTAGCTTTTATAAAAAGTCTTTGGGATCTGCATCACTAAAGTGTCCCCATTTTAATTTTGCACCGCCTAAAATATGGAAGTGAAGATGTTTTACTTCCTGTCCGCCATTTTCCCCAATATTTGTGATTATTCGATAGCCGCTTTTATCAATATTGACTCTTTTAGCTACTTCTTGAATAAATTCAGTCATACCTGCCATCGTCTCTGGTGTTACTTCATTAAAGCTGTCAACATGAATCTTTGGAATAGCCAAAATATGTGTCGGTGCTTTTGGATTGATATCATGAAAAGCTAAAAAATTTTCATTTTCTAGCTCTATATTTGCCGTTATTTCTTTATTTACTATTTTACAAAATAAGCACATTCGTCTTCCTTGTTTTTGTTTTATTATAGCATAAGTAGGCACTGAATGAAGCTACTTATAAATTAATTTCGATATAATCCATTTAAAATTTTACAATTATGGAGACTCTCAATTGAAAGAGTGGTACGATAAAATAGATAAGGCAGACTCTGTTAGTTCTCTTGAAGAGATACGCATTGCTGTATTTGGAAAAAAAGGTGTTCTTGCAGCCGAGTTTGCAAAAATGAAAGATGTTCCAAATGAGCAAAAAGGGTCATTTGCCAAGGAGTTAAACACTCATAAACAAAATCTGATGAATGAATTCACTGCAAAAAAAGTTGTACTGCAAACGCAGGCGCTACAAGAAGCAATGAAAGCAGAAGCGATAGATGTTTCTATGTACTCTACAAAGAGTTCTGCGGGAGCACTGCATCCTGTTATGGAGACTATGGATAGAATTGTAGAGTATTTCTCATCTATGAACTTTAGTGTGAAGACCGGAAATATTGTAGAAGATGATTTCCATAACTTTGAAGCACTGAATCTTCCAAAGTACCATCCTGCACGTGATATGCAAGATACTTTTTACTTTAAAGATGAGATGCTTTTACGTACGCATACTTCTCCTGTTCAGATCCGAACGATGCTTGACACGAAGCCGCCTATCCGTATGATAGCTCCGGGTGCGGTTTTTCGTCGTGACTATGATTTGACACATACTCCGATGTTTCATCAGGTAGAGGGGCTTTTAGTTGATAAAGAGGGTACAGTCTCTTTTGCAAACTTGAAGTTTATTTTAGAGGACTTCTTAAAGTATATGTTTGGTGATGTTGATGTCCGTTTTCGTCCATCTTTCTTCCCATTTACAGAGCCTTCAGCGGAAGTTGATATCTCTTGTGTCTTTTGTAAGGGTGAAGGATGTCGTGTCTGTTCACATACCGGCTGGCTTGAAGTTTTAGGATGTGGAATCGTTGATCCTAATGTTTTTGAAGCTGTAAAATATAAAAATGTCAGTGGATATGCGTTTGGTCTTGGTGTTGAGAGATTTGCGATGCTTATTCATCAAATCGGAGATCTTCGTTCTCTTTTCGAGGGAGATATTAAATTACTGGAGCAGTTTCAATGATAGTTACTAGAAGTTGGTTAGATGAGTGGATTGATTTAAGTGGTATCACAACAGAAGATATTGCAAAAACTTTTAACTCAATCGGCTTGGAAGTTGATAGAATTCATAACTACAGAGTGCCTGAGAAGATTGTTTTTGGTAAAGTTTTAGAGTGTGAAAAACATCCAGATGCCGATAAGCTCAATGTTTGTAAAGTAGATATTGGCTCAGGAATCCGTCAAATCGTTTGTGGTGCTGCTAATGTAAGAGCCGGTTTAGATGTTGTAGTCGCAACTGTTGGTGCTATTATGCCTTCTGGGCTTGTTATCAAGCCGGTAAAACTGCGTGGTGTTGAGTCTGATGGTATGATCTGTTCTGCAGGTGAGATTGGACTCCCAGATCTCGGTAAAGGGATCATGGAACTTGACTCAAGTATAGGAAAGTACACAACAGGAGAAGAGGTAAGTGAAAATCTTGTTTTAAATGATGATCTGATCGAAATAGAACTGACTGCAAACAGAGGTGACTGTTTAAGTGTCAGAGGTGTTGCACGGGATCTAAGCGCTGCGTTTGACAGACCGATAAAAGAGTATATCGTTACAGATAATGATGAAAAAAGAGGTGTAGGACGTATTCTTTCACTTGCTCATGAAAAAACTTTACCGGTAAATTTACGTTATAAAGCAGTAGATCTAAAAGAGTTTGAACTTCCTATGGTTATTAAGCTGCGTTTAGCTCAGATCGAAGAAGAGCGTGATACAAATATAGAATCAGCACTCTACTATGTTACGCACTCTACAGGTGTAATTTTAAGAGCATATACTCGTGACTTTTTTACATCACAATCAGAGAGCGTGGCAAAGTTGGTATTAGGTGAGAATGAGCAAGAGTTTGCTTGTATCAAATCTGCAAGCAACAAGGTTGCATCCATAGTAGGTGTAAACCAGAGTGATGAATCGAAAGTAAAAAATGAAAACAGTACGATCTTTTTAGAAGCGAGTTACATTCCACCGGATATTATCTCTAAAAAGATGGCAGATAATAAGGTAGAGTCTGATGCTATGTTCTATAGAACATCAAGAGGCAGTGAACCTGCGTTAGAGGGTGGACTCTCTTACTGTATAGACCTGATCGAGAACTACTCATCTTCAACTACTTATGGCGGAAGTATCGAGTATGTTTCCTCTTTTAAAGAGAAGATCGTTAAAGTTACAAAACAAGAAATTGATGAAATTATTGGTGCGAATATTGACAAATCGGTGGTAACGAAAATCCTGAAAAATCTTGGTTTTGATACATCAAAATCATCTACAGATGTTTTTGTTGTAAATGTGCCTCAATTTAGACACGATATTGTAAACAAACAGGATATTGTTGAAGAGATCGTACGTATGGTTGGCATAGACAACATCCCTTCAAAACCATTTATGTTAGAAGAGTCAAACAGACTTGAAGATAACTATTTTGAGTATAAAAAACGTTCTGTTTACAGACATCGTGGTGCACAAAGTGGTTTTTTTGAATCTGTACACTTTATTTTTGATGAGAAAAAAGTTTTACAAAAATATGGATTTGAAACAACTAAAGATGAACTTGAACTCCTTAATCCTATTGTTCAGACCTTAGATACTCTTCGTCCGACACTGTTAACAGGTCTTTTAAAAGCAGCATCACAAAATGTGAAAAACGGATATGCAAGCGTCTCTCTGTTTGAGATAGGTTCTGTATTTACTCCATTAAGAGAGGAGTCTTTAAACGCAGCCTTTTTAATGAGTGGTACAAAAGAACATGAAAATCTTGCAAATGGCGGGAAACCTGCACAGGTGGATTTTGCATACTTTACACAAAAGATTGCAGATGTTGTCGGTGATATTGAATTAAAAGAGTATAAAACTCTACATAAACTCTCTCATACCTATCAGTCAGCGCAAGTTGTACAAAATGGTGTAGTTCTTGGAGAACTGTTCCGTGTGCATCCTGAAGTGGAAAAAGAGTATGGACTTGAAAGCACTTTTTTATGTGAGTTGGATTTTTCTAAACTCTCTTATGCGTTAAAAGTAGCAAAAACAACATCAAAATATCAGGCGTCTTTTAGAGATTTAAGTTTAATCATGCCAAAAGATATGTCTTATGAGAAAGTAAAAAGTGTTATTGATGCAAGTGATATTGCAAATCTAATCCGTTTTTATCCTGTTGATAGATATACAGATGAAACACTTGGTGAAAATATGAGTCTAAGTCTCCGTTTTGTTCTACAGTCAGATGAGAAAACACTTGAAGAGGAAGATATAACAGCGGCAATGGACACAATACTCCAAGAGTTGAATGAAAAACTTGGAATTGGACTACGTTAATGAGTAAGGTAGTTGTATCAGCGGCAAAAAGTTTTTCGCTAACTATTTCTAAAATCGCATCAGACAAATCCATCTCGCATAGAAGCGTAATGTTCGCAATGCTTGCAGATGGAGTGAGTGAGATAGAGAATTTTTTACGTGCAGAAGATACACTGAACTCTTTAGAGATCGTAAAAAATCTTGGTGCAGAGGTTGAAGATGACGGAGATATCATCAAGATAGTCTCACATGGTATAAAAGAACCGTTTGAGATCTTGGATTGTGGTAACTCCGGAACAGGAATCCGCCTTTTTTGTGGACTGCTCAGTTCAGCAAATGGACACTTTGTACTAACTGGAGATAAGTATCTTCGTCGTCGTCCGATGAAACGTGTAACTGAACCGCTTAGAAGTATAGGTGCAAAAGTAGATGGACGAGAAGATGGGAATCTGGCTCCTTTGAGTATTCGTGGTGCTTCACTTAAAGCATTTGAATATGAGAGCAAAATTGCCTCTGCACAGGTAAAATCATGTATGATACTTGCTGCTTTAAACGCAGATGGTGTTTGTAGATACAGTGAACCTGAACTCTCTCGTGATCATACAGAGAGAATGTTGCAAGGTATGGGCGCTAAACTCGAGGTAGATGGTCTTACCACGACTATAACTCCCTTAAAAGGTTTGCTCTCTCCACTTAAAATCAGAGTACCTGCTGATCCTTCTTCTGCTTTTTTCTTCGCAATAGCTGCTGCTATTACACCTGATTCGAGCATCGTTTTAGAGGGTGTGACTCTTAATCCTACACGTATAGAAGCATTTAAAGCACTTGAGCGAATGGGTGCAGATATCACATATGAATTAACCGATAATAAATATGAACCGGTAGGAAATATCTATGTAAAATATGCACCGCTTCACGGAATTACCGTTGAAGAGAATATATCATGGCTCATTGATGAACTTCCTGCACTGAGTATTGCTATGGCATGTGCAGAGGGTGAGAGTCTCGTAAAAAATGCAAAAGAGTTACGTGTAAAAGAGAGTGATAGAATTTCTACTGTAGTTGAAGGACTACGTGCTTGTTCTATAGAAGTAGATGAATATGAAGATGGATATAGGATTGTAGGTGGAGATTTGAAACCTGCTATTGTAGATAGTGATGGTGATCATCGTATTGCTATGAGTTTTATAATTGCAGGACTTCGATGCGGTATGGAAGTGACAGATTTGGAGTGTATTAATACCTCTTTTCCTAACTTCTTTGAACTTTTACAGAAAATTACAGATATTAAACTGTAAAAATTGAGATTTCTAAAGGGACCTGTTCCTTTACTAAGGAGACAAATAATATGAAAATTGAACTTGCTGAAAACTATGGTTTTTGTTTTGGTGTAAAGCGTGCTATTAAAATAGCAGAAGAGAATACAAACGCAGCAACATATGGCCCTCTTATCCATAACTCCAAAGAGATAGCCCGACTTGATAAAGATTTTCAGGTTGGACTTGTTGAAGATTTTACTACTTTTAAATCTGGAGACAAGGCAATTGTTCGTACGCACGGAATTGTAAAAGAGGAGCTTGAAGAGCTTAAACGCAGTGGTGTTGATGTCGTAGATGCTACGTGTCCTTTTGTTACAAAGCCTCAAGAGATAGCCCAAGAGATGAGTGAATCAGGCTATAGTGTAGTAATATTTGGTGATATGTCACATCCGGAGATTAAAGGTGTAAAATCATATGCAACGCATGGTGCAACTGTTGTAAATTGTGTCGATGAAGTGAAGGGTCTTAAATTGCATGAGCGTGTAGCCCTTATTGCACAAACAACGAGAAAAGTTGAAGATTATATGAAAATAGCGAACTATCTTATTCCTCGTCATAAAGAGGTAAGGGTATTTAATACGATATGTAATGCAACTTTTGAAAATCAAGAGGCAATTCGCAAGCTATCTCAAAGAGCTGATGTTATGCTGATTATTGGTGGAAAAAATTCATCAAATACGAAGCAGTTATTTAGTATTTCATATGAAAACTGTAGTGAGAGTTACCATATAGAAGATGAAAATGATATAGATTTTTCTTGGTTTAAAAATAAAAAACTGTGTGGTATCAGTGCCGGGGCATCAACTCCTGATTGGATTATTCAAAACGTAATTAATTATATACAAAGTGGTATCGAGTAGTCTCTTTTTAGTCGATACTGACTTCTTTTATCTCTTTTTTCTTCATTTAATACCCATATAATCATATTTAAGATATAATCACGACAATTTTTATGTAACAGAGGATAGGCAATGGCGTTCGATAACGAATCATTTGAAGAAGAAGAAAATTTTGCAGAGATGTTTGCTGCAAGTGAGAAACAACAAGAGACAAGTCGCACAGTAGAAGGTGAGATAGTAGAGATACAAGCTGATGATAACAGAGCATTGGTTGGTGTAGGTGATAAACTTGAAGGTATTTTAAGCCTTGATGAGATCCGTGATGAAAACGGTGAGTTGAAGTTTGGTACTGGTGATAAGATCAAAGTACTAGTAATGGGATACTACAATGAGCGTCCTAAGATTTCATACAAAAAAGTATTAGAACAAGAAAAAACTATTGAGTTTATTGATGCACACAAAGATGACTTTGAAAACCTTGTAGTTGAAGGTATTATTACAAAGAAAAACCGTGGTGGTTATGTAGTAGAAGCTGATACAGTTTCATTCTTTATGCCACGTTCATTAGCTGCGTTTAAAGAGAGTGATGATGTAGTTGGTCGTAAGATCAAAGCACAGGTTATTAAAATTGATCCGGAAGAAAACTCTATTATTCTTTCTCGTCGTAAACTTTTCAATGAAGAGCGTAAGAGAAAAAAAGAGATTATTGACCAACTTATGGCAGAAGATGTTATCGTTGAAGGTACAATCAAGAAAATCACTAGTTACGGTATGTTCGTAGATGTTGGTGGTGTTGATGGACTTGTTCACTATAATGAAATCAGCTATAAAGGTCCTGTAAACCCATCAAAACTTTACAATGAAGGTGATACAGTAACAGTAAAAGCTATCTCTTATGATAAAGACAAACGTCACTTATCTCTTTCTATTAAAGCTGTTCAACCAGATCCATGGGCTGAAGTTGAATCTGAATTGGATGAAGGCGATACAATTACTGTAACTGTTTCTAATGTAGAAGCATACGGTGCATTCGTTGATCTAGGAAATGATATAGAAGGTTTCTTACATATTTCAGAAATCACATGGAACAAAAATGTGAAAAATCCAGGTGATTACCTAGAAGTAGGTCAAGAGATTGATGTTGAAGTAATTGAGATTAACTCTAAAACTCATAAACTTCGTGTATCACTCAAACGTCTTCTTCCAAAACCATTTGATGAATTTTTGAAAAACTACAGAGAGGGTGATGTTGTTACTGGTACAGTTACTTCATTAACTGACTTTGGTGCATTTGTTCGTATTGGTGGTGTTGAAGGTCTTTTACATAATCAAGATATCTCTTGGGATAAAAACACGAAAGCAAAAGATGTACTAAAATCCGGTGAAGAAGTTGAAGTAAAAATTGCAAAAATTAATGCTGAAGATCAAAAAATTTCACTTAACCGTAAAACTCTATTAGAGTCACCGATAGATAAGTTTGCTACTACACATAAAGTAAATTCTGTAGTAACTGGTACTATCCGTGATATTAAAGATTTTGGTGTGTTCGTTTCACTTGAGGATGGTGTAGATGCGCTTATTCGTGATGAAGATTTAGCACCATTAAACAAAGAAGAGTTAGAAGTGGGTCAAGAGATAGAAGCTGCAATAGCAAATATTGATACTCGTCGTGACCGTATCCGTTTATCTGTTAAAAAATTAGATTACATTAAAAATCAAGCGATGCT
>Ga0256837_1000940_pt1 | contig 21745 bp, 18 predicted proteins | sample 4562384metaG_FD_185976 | JGI IMG/M metagenome (GOLD analysis project Ga0256837, IMG submission 185976) | Hydrothermal vent microbial communities from Guaymas Basin, Mexico - 4561-384 | ecosystem: Environmental > Aquatic > Marine > Hydrothermal vents | place: Mexico: Guaymas Basin | collected...
TTCTATTATATTTAAGTAAAGTAGCAGGTATATTAACATCAGGCATAGATAATGAATCATTAACATCTCTAAGTTGCATGAAGTAATCTACTTCCCATTTAGATCCTGAAATGAATCTAACTATAGTGTCTAATTCATGATCTTTATTAAATAATGTAGATGTTTTAAAATCAGCATCAGTATATAATTTTCTTTTATTATCTTCTGGTATAACAACTTGTTCGGTAGGAGTTTTGTTACTATCATCCAAATCGAGTATCGGCATATCATCTCCTTATAGTTTTTCAAGAAAACCTTAAGGTCAAAAACTATATAGATACTAGGAACTAACCTAGTATCTATATATTATTTATTTTTAACAGTATAGCTACTAGCTAACATTACAGCATCAGCATAGCTATTTACTATACTACTGATAGCTAAACGTTTAGTAGTAGTTATTTCAAAAATCAACTTATTGAATAACATTAATGAGTTCTTAAGAACATCAGCATATTCACCAACAACACCTTTTTCAAGTTCGTCATAAGTTTTCTTATATTTAGAAATAGTTTTATCCATTTTATCATTTTCAGAATCATATGAATTAATGAATTTAATCATATCTTTAATACCAGGAATTATATCTGATTCTGTTTTAATATTTTTAATAGTCATTTTAAAACCATACTGGTTAGTCACAGTTAAGATTTCACCTTTTAAAGATGTGCCGTAATCTAATTTAAATTTAGCATGTTCAACTTTTCTAGTAGTTAAGATACTTTTAGGATCTTTATTATCACTACTATTAATATAGCTAATAACAGCACCTGTACCAGATAACTTAATAATAACACCATCCATAATATCTTTAACTTCTATTTTATTAGATTTAACTTGATCTTTTAAAGCATCTACTATTCCAGCTAATTCTTGGTTTTTAAAACTACCAGGGGATAATTCATTACCAGGTTTTATCTCTATCTCTTTTAATAATTTATCAAAATCTACTGTTTTAGCAGAATGTATAGTTTCTAAATCTTTAAACAGATTAGCTATTATAAATTTATCATCGTTAACCATATCTTTTAATAGATTAGCATCAAATGATCTTTTATTAAGAACATAGTAGAACCCTATCTTTGTCATAATAGGTAAAGCTGACTTTGGTTCTAATAACGTACCTTTACCTTTAGATATTGTAATTAAAGCATTATTAAGTTTTTTATTAGTGAAATTTAAAAATTTCTTAATCTTAGCCCATAATGTTAAAGCTTTTTTGTAAAGCTTCTCAAACATCTTTTTAATACCTTCAACAATTTTCTTAATTAAAGATTTTTTATTATCCACAGCTTGTCTAAGATCAGGATCTTTTTCAACATCAGTAGATGGTGAATTAGAAGTTTCAGCAGAAAGACCTATTTCTTCTAATGCTGTATAGTATCCACTTAAAGATGATTCATAAACACCAATATTATTAGTGTCTATATATTTTTCTTCAACACTAACTTCTTGTTCTAGTTTATTAAGAACACTATAAGCTGAATCTATAGTATTCTTATCCTCTTCTATATTTAAGTAATCTTGCATTATTTCAGCATATAGATTACCATTTTCTATTATTTCTTCAGTAGATAAAGTATCTTGATTATCTAAACCAAAATTATTACTTATTTCAAATAGTTTACTCATTACTATTTCCTTTATTTGTTATTCTTCAATTAATATTTCATCTTTCTTCTAAAACACCACTAAACACTCTAGTAGTTTGTACAGTTCTCATTGTAGCCCAAGGATTATTATTCAATACTAGTAAATACTTTATATCACAATCTCTGTGTTTTAAAACAGTATCTGTATTAGGTAATCCTTCTATATTGAATAAATCCAAAAAGTAATCTACTAAAGGAACAACTTCATTCTCAGGAATTAACTTTTGTTCTTCTTTAACATAATTAGCTATTTCAGATAACCTTTTACCATTTAATAAATTTAAATCCTTATTAGCATTAAACATCACTCTATAAATACTTCTAACATCCATAGGATACTTAGTTGTCATATTTAAATTCTCATCTATAATTATTTCATTATGATAATCCTTTTCACCATCTTTCAATAATTCTATATAAAATATACTATCATAAGGTCTATGTAGATGTTGGTAATCAAATTTCATAAAGTCTATAATTTTATCTTTAAATTTAATTTTAGGAATATCATTAATATTAAATAACATAGTAGGATTTTCAGTATCTACTACACACAATACACTTAATATTCTTACTAAGAATGCATCAGGTTTTTCTGCTTTAAACCTATCTTCTTTAGGTATTGTTAAATGATAACTATTTTTAGGCGGTGTTAGGTATTCACTTATTTTACTACCAGCTATAGTTTGTAATCCTTCACTACCTAATGTTCTTGGTTTATAACTATATTCAGCTTTATCACTATCATCTATTCTAAATTTTTTATCTATTAAACTATTCCATATTAATATAGGATACTGCATCAATAGACTAATAGGTTTTTCCATTACTAATTTATATTCAATAGTAATTTTCCATCTATTTTGACTCTCTTCAAATTCAGCATTTATATTACTTAAATCTGTTGTTACATAACCTCTAACACCTAATTGTTTCTCTCTGATGGCTACATCAGCTTTATCAGTATTAGCGTCTTCAGCATTAACCATATCAACTCTATCATCAAAGGTATTATTAATATAACTATTAAAATCTATAGGTGTTGTTAATCTTAAATTTTTAAGATCATTAATATGTATCAATAAGTCTAAACAATACCCTGGTAAGATAAAACTATATTCTATGTCAGAAATAGTTTCCCAATTACTACTACTAGGATTGAGTCTTAATCTATCTATAGCTGCATCTACTCTAGCTTTACTTTTACTATAATAATTAATAACCATATTATATTCAGTATTAGCATATATAGGAGTTATTCTGCTATTGATATCTTTATCTCTATAGATAGGAAAATAATCAGGATTTATATTTTTTAAACTTAATTCATAGTCATCAACTATTTTAGTTTCATAAGTAAGTGACATATATTCATCACCTTTACTATTTAAATCTTCTAGTCTACCTAATTTATCTTTAGTATTACCTACTATATTTTCTTCATCTAGCTTATAGTATATATCTCTATTATAAAAACCTAGATATTTTTTAATATTATCCATAGCTTTTATTTCTACTATTCTATCTATAGTAGTTTTAGTACTATATAAACTTGTTCTAGTTTTAATCATTAGATACTCCTTACATTCAAAAAACAGATCAAACTAGAACTATAGTAGCAAATATGCTACTATAGTATTTTATTCTTTAACCGCAGTATTAATAAATTTAATTAAATTCTTTCTAAAATCATTATGGTCAGTTAATGATTGTTTATACATACTGTTTACATATAATCTAGCATCTTTATTTAGTTTTAATTTATTAAATTTAGATTTATAGTTTTTAGCTAAATCTTTACTATATTTTAAACTATCTTCTAGAACACTTACTATTTTTAATAATTCTGTTTTAGATATTTTTATGTCGCTATCATTATTAATTTTAGGAGATTTAAATTTATCTAAAACTACTTTATATAGACTAGTACCAGCTAGAAAAGAAAAAGGACCATCTTTTTCCTCCGCAACTAAAACTTTAATAGTCATTTTATTAAATATCTTATCAATAAGTTTATCAGATAAACTTTCTGTATTAAAAATAGATACAGTCTCATAATACCCGCTTAGTAAAAACAACTTTTTCTTATCTTCTAATACATCTTCTGCAGATTTTATTAATTGTTTTAATTTTTCATTTTTAATTTTAGTAGGATCTTTAAAAGCTATATCGTCTAATTTAACTTTTCCAGCAGATTCATATTCTTTTAAATTATTTTCTAAAATATCAAATGATTCAGTATAATCTATATTTGCATAGAGTTCATTAGTTAATGATAAAGAAAATTTACTAAGATCATACGATTTACCAAAATTTCCATATTTTAAAAATAGTCCATTAAGTTTACTTAATGCATCAGTATTGATTTCTATTACGTTATCAGCTTTTTTAATTTTTGTATTTAGTTCACTAAGAATAGTTGATGTTGTTTTAAATACATTTGAAAGATTATCGAAGAAACCTTCATTACTTAAATATTTATTAAAACCATTTTCAACAGTTATTAAAGTTTCCTTTAAAATATCAGAATTTAATTCATCTACAGTATTTAACCCTAGTGATTCAACACATAAATTATATGTTAATAATGTCTCACGGCTATTAATATTAATATCTTCATTAGATAATTTTTTAAGAACTTCTAACATATTAGATGTACTAGTAATTATAACATCTGATTTAATATTAGTATCATTATCTAAACTTTCTATAGCTATATCTAATAAATTTTTATTAGATGTATTTTCTTCATTATTTAAATCGAATAACTTACTCATTTTTATTTCCTTATATTTTTTTTAATGTATGTATAATATAAATAGTGTTATCTATACCTACAGTTTTTAAGAGATGTATGAATTCATCTTCTCTACTATTGAATACACTAGTATCACCATTTACTTTAATAGTTAATTTTTCAGTACTAGCTTTAGGTTTTTCATTATCTATAACACTAGCATAAATATCAAAATTAGTATCAGATTTACCTAATGTAAATACTTCTAATAATTGTTTAACGAACATTCTGCTTAATGAAGTAGTAAATCCTCTATTAGCATATTTAGTTAGATATGTTAATACACTCATACTACCTAAAGTACCTGTATACGCTTGAAATAATCTTTTAAGATAATCTGCTTGGTTTTCTTTATAACTATTATTTAGATATTCTAATAATAGAGGATTGTTGATGTTATCTCTCATTGTTTTTCCTATGAATATATTTTTCAAAGAAAAGATGTTATACTACTAGCTATCTAAAGCTAGTAGTATAACTAAAAGTATTTAAGAATTAATGAAGATTATTTTTCTTCTTTTTTATCTTCTTCTTTTTTCTCTACTTTCTTATCTTCTTTTTTACCACCATTAACAGCATTCATAATAGCAACTACAGCAATAGTGTTTTTAACATTGTTATAATAGTTAAGTACGATATCAGTAGTAGCCAAAGTACTAGCTATTGTAGCAATTTTAGTAGCAGGTTTAACAACACTAGCTATATCATCAGGTAGATCTAAACTACCAATAGCTTTAATAATCTTATTAGTATTTTCTACAGATTTAAAAGCATTATTACCGTAACCTTTCATATTTTTAGCAGCTTTACTAGCAATAACTAAAATACTTTTAAGCTCAGACTCTTTAAGAGCTTTATCACCGAGTACTTTTTTAACATCTTCAGGTTTAAATTTATATGATCTATATTCAAAACTTACTTTACCAATAATTGTTTTAGCTAAATCTTTAACTGTTTTAGAATTATTTACCATTTCAGCAATTTCTTTATCACCAGGAACTTTAAAATAAATACATTTAGCCCATTCACCATCCCATCTATACGGTACGTATGTTTCAGTTTCTTTAGAATTAGCATTAACATACTCAGATAATTTAGCCATACCGCTAACAAGTTTAAAATATTTAATAATATTCTTTTTAGAAAAAATACCCATTAAATCAGATTGAACTTTTTTAAGTTGTTCTTCATCACTAGCAGATGGATTAAGATTACCAATGATTTTTACAAATTCTTCATTAAGATCATTTAATCCTTTACTAACACTACCAGTAGCCTCGATAGTACTAATGTTTTCTTTAATGCTACCAAAAGCAGCAATACAACCCATCAAATTAGCAATTTTATCTTTATCAGCATCTGTAAGTTCACCTTCACCACTATTTAGTTTATCTTTTAAAGCATTAGCTTTTTTCTCTAAACTATTAGTAGCAACTAGAATTTTTGTAAGTAATTTTTTACCACTAGCAATAACTTTAACAATAACAAGTTTAATTTGCTCTACGATTTTCTTAAGAAAAGATTCTTTTTCTTCAATAGAAATTTCAAGAGCAGTAACTGGTGATTTTTCAATAGACTCTTGTGAAATATTCATAGCATCTACATTTGCACCAAGAATAGCAGCAGTAACTTTTAGTGACTCATGTGCTAATACAACTGTAGAAGCAGCAACTGTTTCTGGTTGTGCAATGATTGCTTGTTCAGATGAAATTTGATCTTCAAGACGAGCAGCCATAGCTTCACCATCTTCGATAACTCTGTTAAGTTGTGCAATCTCTTGTGCAACTTCTTGTACTTCAGCATCAGCAGTATCAGCTTCGATTACTTCTTCAATAGAAAGTTCTACTGGTTGAGCAGCAACGCCGCCATCAATTTCTTCTGTACTTAATTCGTCAAATAGTTTAAAACCCATTTTGGATCTCCTTTTTGTGTTAATATATAGTGCACTATACACGTATTTTTGATATAATGATACTTGACAATATCTTCACATGTAACCATGAGCACAAACGATGTATATCCACCGCGAAGTTTTTTATTCTATATCAAAGTATTTAATTATTTTCAATTTTAGCTATTTCATATTCAACAGAGCTAATCTTATCTTCATAATATTCAATCTGTTTTTTAAGTTTAGGATTCTCACCCTCATTAGCTTCTTTAGCTTTTAATTCTAATACTTTAAGTTCTAAAAGTTTTTTCTTATCTTTTAGATTTTCATATTTTTTAACTTCTCTATCTACTAACCATAATCTAATATGGTAAATAGGATTACCTACAAAATTATTAACATTAGGTAAGTTAGTTACTTTACCTTCTTTACCTAATAGTTTCTCAAAAAAACTACTTTTATGTTCATCTGTTTCTAATGGTAAATCAGCAATTTTACCTATAGTTTCAATTTTCTTAGTAAATTTATCGCTATAAGTTTTAATCAAAATACCATAATCAGACATACCATCTTTAATAAGCTGAAATTTAATTTTAGGAAAATCACTATCTTTAGGATCAGTTAAAATCATATAAAGAAAATCTAATGTGAATAATGTAAGATTACTTAAATCACTTGCTAATTTAAGTATAGCTAAATCTCTAACTGTAACAGTTTTATCAGTAACAACATCTGGTAACTTATCATTAACAAGTTTTTCTACAAGATCATCATTTTTAGCAATATTAGTTAAGATAGCTTTTAATTTAACTAAAGTATCTTTATTATCTTTACTCTTAATACCAGCAGAAATTGCTAGTAGTTTAATGTTATTATTTTTCTTAATAACATCGCTATTACCTACATTCTCTATAACATTAGAAAGTGTAGGCAAAACCTCATTGTTTAAATTATCAAATGTTCTTTTAATGTTAGTAAGAACATCTTCTTTTTTAGTAGTATGGTTCATACTATGGAAAAAGTTTAATAATGATTGTAACATTTTCTCTCCCTAGAAACTTGGTGGTGTGTTATTCAATAAAGATTTAAGTATGTCTGAAAGATCATCACTTTTACCTTTACCTTTAGATAATGATTTAAATGTTATATCACTAACACCATCAATATCTTTAGTGTAAATAATAACTCTTTCATAATCAGTATCAACAACAGTACACAATAATGAAGCTGTAGATTCTAATACTTTTTCTTTATATTTAGCTTTATTAATAGAACCTTTAACAGCAGACTCAATCATAGATTTAGTATAATTAGAAATAATCAATAGATTAAAATACTTCTCAAAACCTACACCTAAATCAGTCACAGCTTTAGCATTAGCATTTAAAGTTCTTTTATTAATAACTTCAAGTAGTTGATTATTATCTTTAATCTGACCATTTTTATATTCTTTAATAAGATCATTACCTAATACTAAATCACCTAAAGAGATAGCACCAGCTCTGTATTCATCTAATCTAGCACCAAAACGTTTATCATCACCTTTTGATTCAACTGCTTCAACAATGTGTTTAGGGCTAACATATAATACACTAGTTTTAACTATCATAGGAATAACGATAATATGTTTAATACCATTAGTGCTCAACACAACTTCAATATCTAATCTGTTTTCTATAATATTAGATACTTTATCATCATCTACAAAATTAGCATTATGTTTATTAAGATAACCAGTTACAACTTCATTATTTTTATCTTTACGATTATCATCACGTTGTTTTTCATAATCATCTAATTTATCTTTACGTTGTTTTTCGTAATCTTTCTTTCTATCTTTACGCTGTCTTTTATATGTTTTTTTATCTTCAATACTAATATTTAAGATTTCAGAACCATCATCCAGTAGTTGTCCTACATAATCTAATTCTTCTAGACCTAAGCTTACTTTATCAGTACTTAGTAAATTCAATGCTGTCTTATGATCTAAACCATAAACTTTAATTAAAATATCAAATGCTTGTGCGAAATAACCAGAAAATATATTGGTATTAAGTTCTATTACTTTATCTATAATTTCTTCATTACGTAAAGTATTATCTACCACAGCAATAGGCGAAACTATAAAATTAGATAATAATTTAGTTATAGATCCATTAGTTTTAAGTAATACTGTACTTTTGTTTATTTTATTAAATCCATCTACAAAATCTTTAATTTCTTTTTTATCACTAGTGCTTTTAATTACATTTACTAATGATGTAACAGCACCTATAGTGGCAGCTATACTCATGTGTTTTTCCTTCAGTTATTATTTATTGGTTATATACCGTAATCAAGTAATTATATTTAACACATATATATTAAAGATGAGTTGAGTCTATTTTCATGAATACATAAGGAGCAAATATGGCTGATAATAAAAATTTTAATATGAATAATATAAAAACTTTAGATGATTTTCAAGCTAAAACACAATCAACAGGTTCTATAGATAAAGCCTTAGGTAATACACTTTATGGTATAAATCATGAACAAGTTAAAGCTATAGTTCCTGAAAATAGAGATACTTATGGTTTAACATTTTTCACTAGACCACAACTTAATTTACAAGATAGTAATATTAGAAAAGATAGACGTTTTTATAATTTATTAAATACTAGAACAGATTCTATACATACATATATCAGATGTTTATTAGATCCTAGGTTAGGCTATAATCATTCATTATCTAAAATCATTGGTGACAAAGATGCTCCGTCGCAAGAACAAGTTTCTTCTCCATTATTAGATAATAAAATGGGGTTTATACCAGTATTCACAAATACTATTAAAACTATGTCAGGTTGGCCTGATGTTGTTATGCCATCGTTTGTTAGTAAACCAGGTATATATAAAGAACAGTGGGCTATAGCTGATGGTAGCACTGAAATATTCGATGCTTTTGATTTATCAGTATCTTTTAAAAATATAAAAAATGAACCTATTTCTAATATACTAATAACTTGGTTAAGATATATGTATCTAGTGTTTGAAGGAACTATGGGTCCTTATATAGATTATATAACTGCTAATGAAATAGATTATAATACTAGAATATATAGATTAGTTCTAGATGAATCTAAAAGATATGTTAAAAAAATAGCAGCTACAGGTGCTTCATTTCCTTTAAATGATCCAACAGGTAAAGATTTTGATTTTAACGATGCTATTAAGTATAACGATCAAACTAAAACAATCAATGTTAGATTTAAATGTTTAGGTGCTATCTATAATGATCCTATACTATATAAAGAATTTAACGAAGTATCAGCTATTTTTAATCCAGATGTTAGAAATATGTTAGAAGATAAACCGCACAACTTAGAACAAATACCATATGACTTATTACATTTATTAAACCATAGAGGATATCCTATCATAGATTTAAATACTTATGAATTAAAATGGTACATTGATAAAGGTAGTGAGTCTTATAAACAACTAATAAAATTATATAAGGACTAAACATGACATTAGAACAAAAAGACTTAGAGCAATATCTATTAGATCCAAATAAAATACAAATAGAAATTTTAGATTATATACAACAAGCTACTAATGATAACTTAACTATAGTTGATCCTACTAATCCATTTAATATGTTATTAGAATCTACAGTAGTATCAGCAGCAAATGCAGCTATTGAAATGAAAACAATTCTTAAAAAATTATATCCAAATTTAGCAACTGATAAAAAAGACTTATATCATCATTTAGCAGATAATCAATTACTTAATATGTTCGCTATTCCATCTAGAGCTAAAATAGTATTTTATTTAAATACTATAGAAATTAAATTAAATGGATATAGAGCTGTTGATAAGAATTATTATACAGTCACTATACCAGAATACACTGAAGTAACTGTTGCTGATACTAAGTTTACTTTACTTAATGATGTTGATGTTAGACTTTATGACGATGGAACTGTTTTTGCTGAAGAATTACCGTCTGATAATGATTTAGCAGTTAATACAAGTAGCATTTTAAATACAGCAGTTATTTCTGATAATCAATCTGTGTCATGGGTTATTGTAGAAGTTGAGGTACCACAAATTACAAGAAACACTTTATCAGATACTATAACTTTAGGAGAATCTTATAAAACAGAAGTAAACTTAACAGATCAATATGTATATTCTGAAGTTATGTATAAAAATGAAAATACTAATAACAAATATGCTGTTTTAAATAAGACACACTCTGAAGAATTTATAGACCCATATACACCAACAGTATTTATTTCTAATACTGATGAAACTGTTACATATTCTATACCTGATGTTTATTTATTAAATGGATTAGTAAGTGGTAATATAGAAATAATACAATATGAAACTAAAGGTAAAATATATTTACCTATTAATAATTATACTTTAAATGATTATAGTATTAAATTAGGTAATACTGGTAAAAATAATTCTACAGCAGCTATAAGTAATGTTACACTATTAGCTAATAGTGGTTATCCTGTAGAGGGTGGTAAAAATGCTACTAGTATGTCTGAACTTAAAGAATCAGTAATTTATAATACTACAGGTGATATTGACTTACCTATAACAGAATTTGATATTAAACAAAAAGCGAGCTATTATGATTTTGAGATATTTAAAGTATTAGATGTTATTACTGATAGAATTTACATAGCTTCTAAAAACTTACCAACTATTAAAAGTGATTTATTATTTACTAAAGCTGATATATTCTTTAACACTGTAGAGTTTATATTGAAAAATCTTAATGACACTAGTAATGTAATAGTAACTGATGATTATTTTATAATTAAAAGTAATTCAGTATTTGAAGAAAAAAATGGTAAAGTATATATACTTAATGATTATGAGTTAGACAAAATTAATTCTTTAACTATGAATGAACGTGTAATATACTATAATGATAAAAAATATTATTTTACACCATATTACTATATCACTGATAAGATTGATACAGTAGTTAACTCTAGAGTATATAATTTAGATCAACCTAAAGTAAATAAAATTGTTGTAAAAAATAAAAATGGCAATATAACTAATACTATATCTATTAATGAATTCATTATTACTAAAGTAGAGAATGGTTATAATATAACTATAACACTTAATGGTGATGAGATATTTAATAATATGGATCAAAATGGATTAAGAGTACAACTAACATTACCATTAGCAGTTGGTGATAGTAAGCTATACTATAATGGTATATATAATTTAGTAGATAATAAAATAGAATTCACTATAGAGACAGATCATTATGTTAATATTGATAACGATCTACATGTTTTAAATGGTGTTTCTGATCTACGTAATAAAGATATTAAATTAAATTCTAAAGCAGAAGTTTATATCTATACTACAGATACTTCTTATTATGATGAAAATTTATTTTTATTAGATTATATTTATGATCGTTCTGGTGTACAAGCAGTATTAGTAAAAGAAGAAATAGATTTTACATTAGGTAAAGAACTAGACTACATCTGGAATAAAGTAACTAATTCATATACTGAAAGAAAGTATCTTAAATACGAACAAGATATACCATTAGTTTATACTGAAGATGTTTATGAAAAAGACCCAGAAACTGGAACTATATTTAAATTTATAGATGAGGATAACGATGGTGTTTACGATAATATAGAATATACTATATTGCACCATAAAGGTGATCCTGTTTTAGATAACGAGGGTAATCAACTTTATAAACATAAAAAAGGTGATATCGTTACTATTGATGATATTCCTGTTGTTGATCAAGATGGTGGTGTTGTTAGATATTTAGATATATTTATGTTAGAGTATGAATATAAAATAGCTACTAATTTAGCTTATAAAAATTATCTAGAGTTGGTTAAAGATAATGTTAATGAGTGGATAAATGATACGTTACCAGAACTTAATAAAACTGTTTTAGAAAATACTAAAATTGTTTATAAATCTTATAAGAATAATAAACAAATAAAGATATCTATAAATGACGTTAAATATAGTTTACCATATGTAACTAGACCAGAAGTTGATTTATATACTTATAGAGATAAATATAGTGAATCAGAGATATTCAATATCAAAGTTACTATAGGTAAAATATTGCATGAAGTTTTAGATGGTATGGTTATTTCTCAATCTGATATTAGAAATAAAATAATAGATGCATTAGGTTCTGAAGTAGTAGGTGTTAAGATAAAAGGATTAGATAACATAGGTGATTTAGAAGTATTTAGTATTGATGACAAAACTACTAGATTAGTTTTAGATAAAAAACTAGATATTAATAAAAATAATGAATTAGTTGTTCATTATAATCTTAAGTTAAATTTACATTCAGTTTAGGGTGAAATAGTTCACATTCAATATAGTATACTACAGTAGCTTATAAGCTACTGTAGTATCTAATTAAATTAATTGTTAATGAATAGACTTAATACTATTAAACTAGGTTCATCATTTATTATATCAGTATAACGCTCAAATCTTTTTATAGATTTTTTAAGTGTATCATAATCACGTATATCATAATCTACTTTACCTAATTTATAATAGTTTATTTCATTATAAAGATATTTTATAGTTTTGTTTATTTCTGTAACCATACTAGTATCAGTTATTATATCCATTACATCATTATAAGTAATTTCAGTTAGATTACTAAACTCTATACTCATAGGATTAATATCTTTATTTTTAAGTAAAGAAAGTAATTTATAAATAGCTACTTCATCAAAACTAACTTTAGTTCTATATTGGTCCCATAATGATTTTTCTGTAAATCCTAATTTAACACAAATATCATAGTTACTTGTTAGTAGCTTATGTATGTTTTCATTACTGTAATCTATAAGTGTGTTATCTTCATATGCTAGTAATATTTTAGTATCTCTATAAAGTTCTAATTTATCACTAGGTATATTTTTAACACTATTAAGTAAAGTACTTATGTTACTAAGAGCATCTATAGATATATACAATAATCTCATATATGTATCTATATTAATGTTATCAATATCATCTTCTCTAATAGTATATTCTTTTAAAGCATTTAATATTTCAGGTACACCAGATTCTGTTGGTAACGATGAAATCATATTACTTTCAACTTTAGACGTAATAATAGATGTTCCTATAAACTCTTCTAAACCTAAAACATCATTTAAAGAAACTGTTTTCTTATTGAGAATTTCATTTTTAAAATTCTCAATAGCTAATAATGCTTCTTTAGATAACTCATTTTCATTCTCTGTTTGAGTATTTTCTATCTCCATCTTTTAGTCCTCTAATTCTTGCAACCATAAATATGTATCAGCTACAGCATTATTGAATAAATCAATATTAGTATCTATATTTTTAATAGTTTCTTCTGTAAAGTATTTACCATAACCTATAGCTTCACTAACTGAGTCTACATTAGTATACCCATTTTCACCACTATGTTTTTGTTCATATTTTAATACAGCAATATTATTAATCATATTGAAAAGTCTATCTTTTTCAACTATAGCTAATTCAGCTAATTCATATGCTAAATTCTTAGCAGTTATTTTAACATCGCTTAAGTTTTTCTTATCAGATACTTTATCACCTATAACAAAACCTATACCAGCATACACAGCGTCTCTCTTAGCAGCATCACCTTGTTGTATTAATAATACAAATCTATTTTTATTTAACATCTTTTTCTCCTATACTAAAGTTTGTAATTTTCTACCACTTACGTGTAGTTCATTTTCAGATAGATTCTCTATCAACTGTTCCATTTCTTTATAGTTAACATATTTACTACTAACAGGATAAGTAAATAATCTAACTAACATATCAATAGGTCCTACAATTTTTCTATTTTGTTTATCAACAATTTTCTTAATAGTTTCAATATTTTCAATCATAGCTTTAGTTTCTTTTTTATCAAGATCTAAAGTTCTTAATTGTCTAATTTGTTCATTAAGTTGTCTTTGTATACGTTGTTTAATATCATCATAAGTTAATTTTTCATTAGTACCACCAAGAGTCATAGCTGAATAAATTAATGAGTTAACAAATATAGAAACAAAAACAATAGTAAGACTAACTGTTAAATTCATAGTTTGTAAGAAAACTATTAGTATCATCATCAATAGTGGTGTTATGAAAGTTATAAAGTTTTCAGGTTTTTTTAAACTATAAGCTTCTGTAAGTTTATCTAACCCAGATGCTAATTCAGGTGATAACCCAAATCTACCAGCAAATTGATCAGCTAATTGCTCACTATCTATAGTACTATGTTCTGATTTAGTATCTGTTAATAATGCTTTATTTTTTATAAGAACTAATGTTTTTATAAGAGCTACTACAGCATTATCTTTAGATATATCATCTTCACCATCTAATTCTTTATATGTTAAGTATAACACTTCTTTAGAACTTTTATTCTTTTTAAGAATATTTTCTTTTAAAGTATCTGTTAGTACATTAGTAACAGTATAAGCTCTATAGCTATACTCTATATGTGTGAACCCATGACCTACTTCATGAAACAATACAGCTACTAATTCTTTAGCTGTTAATTTAACTTTATTAATTAGTAAATTAAAATCTGCTATAATAGTAAGTCTGTAATCTTTAGGTAAACCATTTATTCTAGCTTTATGTAAATCTATATAAACACCATCAGTATTTAGTTTTTTATTAATAGATTCCATATTAGCTAACCATTTAGCATAAACCTTTCTACTGTTAGTATTAAAATCTGTCACATCCTCATCAGCATCTTTATCAGGAGTAATTTCTTCACCAACAGAAGCATATATTTCTTCAATATCTCTATTTAAAACATTATAGTTAACTGGTGGCGCTGTAAAAATACCATACCCCATACCTTCACCATTTATATGTTTAAATTGTATATTGAATCTTTCATATAGTATTTCATCTATACGTTTTATTATTTTTTTACTTTTACTATGTTTAAAAAATGTTTTACCAAAATTAAATTCATATTCTTTAGAAATATCTATTAAATTTTGAAATTCTTTTTCTAACATAGGGACTACCGCATCATTCTTTTGTATATCTATCATTTCTGTAGATAATGTATCTTTATTACCTAAATTAATATCTACACCACTGAATAATTTATTCATCTATTTTCCTTTATGTATTTTTCTAAACTACTATAATCTTCTACACTAACACTTAGATCACCCATAGCTTCATGTGAAATAGCTACATTTAAACTATCTATTATCTTATTATTAACTTTTGAACTATCTTTAATATCGTTATCCACAACTGCTACATCATCAACATTAGTATTTAATATATTTTTAAATATTTTAAAAGATTGTTCTTTAGTAGGTCTTTCACTAATATCGTATCCAGTAAAAATAATCATAATCAATCTTACGATACCATAAGCTATTAAGTAAGCCATATAAGCTAGCAATAAATATCCTAATATGATAAAATTAGTTAACCCAGCAGAAGCTATCATAACTAAGACTATGATAGATATAGCTAATAAGAAGGCATATGATATTCTAGTACCTAAAGGTATTTTAGTTCTTTCACCATCTTCAGTACTTAACCCAGTATTAAAATAAGGATTATATTTATTAACTAAAACTATTCCGTTATTAACTTTATTTAAATAAATATCTACAATATTTTTTATTTTAGTAGTATTACTGATACCTTTTATATCATAACCATTAGCCATTAATATATTATCAATTTTACCATTCTTAAGTTTCTTAGTCATATCATCTAAATTAGATAATAAACTATTCATGTTAACTATGTTTTCTATAGCTAACTTAACTTCACCTAAAATACATTCTACTAATGTATCTAATTCTATCTCTTTATTAATTATCAAATCATAAAAATCAGCTCTAATATATGTTATAACAGCTGTTTCATTTTTATTAACTACTTTACCATTATGTACTTTAGGTATTTCATCTTTAATATTTTTAAATATTTTATCAGCATGTTTAAGATCTTTAATCATTTTATACATACCAGTTCTTAAAAAAGAATCTTTAGTGTAAAATTCATATTTTTCTTCACTAGGTATATGTTTTATTTTTAGACCACTTATTTTAGTTAACTCTTTATCTATGTCTAAAATAATATCTTTATAAGGTTTAGTTTTGAATATAAGTTCATTAGTTAAACCATATTTATTATCTTTTTTTATATTATTATATAAAAGTTCTATTGATTTTTTTAAAGTATCAGTAGCTAATAGTTTCTTTTCTTTTTTAGCTTCAGTACTCAATTCCATAAGTTTTTGCATAGTAAGTCCTTAGTGTTACACTTCAAACAATATCCTTTCCACTATATTAATTTTTGAATTTAACTAATACAATGAACTAAAAAGGAGTAGGATATGGAAATAGTAGGAAGAGAATGTAAACATATAACTAAAATACCTGAATCAGAAAGAAACCCTGATGCATTTGTTATTAAAGAAGTTTTACATTATGAAGATGGGTCTACTAAACCTAATCTTAAAGTATTAACTAATTTTAAAAGACCGTTTTATATAACTAAAGAACATTATAGAAGAAATAAACAAAAGAAAGAATCTGAAGAATTAGATAGATTAAATGTACACTATTCAACTGATTCACAACTAGGTAGAAATATAGCTATTAGATTAGGTTCTATGTATGTAGGTAAAACTAATATTAGAGATGTAAGAGATAGTCCTTATGTCTATGGTATAGATGTTTCTACTAAAGCTATAATTAAGAAAAAGTATATGGATAAATATCCTGATTTTAGTACACCTAATACAGTAGCTGCTTTAGATATTGAAAATGATGTTACTACTGAAGAAATAACAGTTATATCATTAGTTATGAATGATAAGATATACACGGTTATGACTGAGAAATTCTTAGCACAAAAGGGTATAACAAATCCTAAAGAAAAACTAGATTATCTATTTGAAAAATATGTTCCAGATAGTGATATTAAGAATAATGCTAGTAGAACATATGAGGTAGTTCCTAATGAGATGGATGCTATTAGGGCTGTATTAAAAGTTTCTCATGAATGGAAACCTGATTTTATAGCTATATGGAATATTACATATGATATTAACTTTATGTTAAATGTATGTAAGAAATATGGTGTAGATCCTAAAGATATATTTAGTTCACCTGAAGTACCTAAGCAATTGAGATACTTTAAATTCAAAGAGGGTATGAAACAAAAACTTACTGAATCTGGTAAGTATACACCTATTAATGTAGAAGAACAATGGCACTATATAGAAACACCATCTTATTCGTATTGGATAGATGCTATGTCAGCACATAGGTTTATTAGAGTAGGTGGTAAATCTGTACCTGGTGGTTATAGTTTAGATAACATACTTGAGCAAGAACTAGGTGATAAATTTAAAAAATTAAAATTTGAAGAAGATATTAGATATAAAGGTATCGAGTGGCATAAATATATGAGTAAAGAACATCCTTTAAAATATGTTATTTATAATATTTGGGATTGTGCATCTATGATAGAACTAGATAAGAAAACTAAAGATTTATCACATGTACTTTCTTTATTATCAGGTATTTCACCTTATGATATATTTAATAGTGGTCCTAAGAAAATTATTGATAGTATGCATTTTTTCTATTTAGAAAGAGATAGAGTTTTAGCAGCTAAACCTACAGTACAGCCTGAAGATAAACTTTTAGGGCTTGAGAATTGGATAGTATTACTCCCCGCCCACAGAATAAAAAATAAAGGACTACAATTCATAGAAGAAGATCCTGCCTTACATACTAATATACGTGAGGCAGTATATGATGCAGATAAAAAATTGTCCCGTACTAAAGTAATTTAGTATGTGTATCCAACTAATTGCGGGAAACCCCTAAAGTCTATAGATACCACTTACACATGGAAACATAGTGTAAAACTTATACCAGTAATGGAAGTTATAAGCATGGTAAAAACTCTATAGAATGTAACAATGGGCAACCGACGCAGCGAAGCACCTTAAACAGTGAGAACTATCCTATATGGAGTGTGCGAGTTCAACGACTATCCCGTTGCTGGGAGTAGCGCCAAGTGGTGAGGTATACCTCTTAAAGACAAAATGTTGGAAACCCTTTATAAAGGGTTATGATATAGTCTATTCTATAGGGAAATCCTATAGCAGTTCATAAGAGAACGCGTATATAGTAACGACATATACGGAATATAAAGATCGTAAGTTCCTATCCTAGTTGTACCGTAGTAGCTAATGTGTCTAAAGATACTTTAAAAAGAGAATTAAAATCTATACAAGGTATTGATAAAGAAGAGTTTAAATTACAAAATATTAATTTATTTTTTGGAGACGTTAATGCAGTGGAGTATTGTACTAAAATGTTTAATTTTCCTCCTATAATAGATTTAATAGATTCCATAGAAGATGATGCTGCAGCTAAATAGCTGTAGTGTCTACTATTTTTTGAATTTATATTAAAAAGAGGGGTCTAAATGTTAGATTTATTTATCTATGAAAATAACGATATCAATTACCCCATACAGGCATATGGAAAATTTGATTACTTAAAGAAAAAATATAGAGAAAACTTAAAAAAAACAAAAGAATACTATTATCATAAAGAAGAAGCTGTAGATAATAGACATTTATTAAATAAGATAATTAATGACTTGACTCCGAACATAGAGCATAATGATATTATAGACTATTTAAGAATAGTATCAGTATCTGCAGAGTTATACTCTAAACAACATGGTATAGTTTCTAATATAAACTTTGGTAATATTTTATCTAATGTTTTTTATGGTAAAAATAGTAGAGAGATATTGTTATATACTTCTACTGAAATAGATATATTTACTATAGAAGAAAATTGGAAAGATTTAACTTCAGTAAGAGTAATATATCATGAAGATACTGATATGTTTATTCCTAGACCTATACCACTTAATTATGTACCTGGTTCATTAGTTGTTATGGAGATAGATATAATTTTATTATTATTACAATATAGATGTTGGTATCTTGAAAGACTTTCATTAGATATGAGTACTAATATTAATATTTTCATTAGCCAAATAGTTATGACTAATATGATGGATAATATTTTAGATATAGCTTTAGTTAATAGATATAATTATATATCAAGAGGAGTAGTTCCTTATAAAGATATAAACAATCATCCTTTTTTATTAATAGATTATACTGATAAATTAGACGATGTTATAAAAACTATCATTAGAGATAATAAAAATAAAAGTATTCCTTTAGAACGATTATTAAAATCATTACCAGCTATTGCTGAGAGTACCGTTAACGATGTTCTACATATTAGACATAAGTATTATACTATGCAAAGTAAATGGGTGTTGTGGGTGAGCAGAGTTAGTTATATAGATATGTTTTTACATATTATAGGTGTAAGAGGTATTAGAAGAAATAAAGATATTCTTAACAAATTACCAGTAGTATTAAAACGTTTAGAACGAAGTAGTGTTTTAAATAAAATACTAGATGAGAATACATATAAAAAATTCTATATCGAGATAGAAGATATCTTAAAAAAAATAAAAAAATAAGTACATATAGCATATTAGCTATATGTACTTATGTAACTACTCTATTTCAAAATCACCGTTTAGATATTGGTATGTAGCTACACCAGCAGCTACTAACCCAACACCTATAATAACTTTAGTTGTTAATGAACAACAACTTTTGTTATCATTATTATCTTTAGTCTTTTTAGACTTTTTCTTTTTATCTTTAGTCTTTTTAGACTTTTTATCTTTTTTAGATTTTTTCTCTTTTTGTTTAGTTTGTTCTTTAACTGTATCCCCACCAACTTTTTCATTCACATTTTCTTCTACACTAACGTCTTCTAAATTAACTTTTTTCATCTCTTCTCCCTTTTCTATTTCTTCTTCTTTTAGTCTATCATTTTTTAAGATACTAAATGCCTTTATAAGATCACTAAGACCATCCATTTGTCCGTACTCGTTGATAATTATTAGATCTGCATATGCTTTAGCGAAATCAACATTTACTAAGTCACATTCTAACAATTTTATAATTTGTTCTTTATTAGAACCAAAGTATAATTTATCAGCATCTTCACCAACAATTTCTTCTAGATCATTCATAGCTTGTTTGCTTAACTCTACCATTTGGTGACGAGTTACAATATCAGTGTTTTCACACACACCATAAAGTACATTAGCTAATTTTGCACTAGCTGTTATTGTTGGTGTATAAGCCTCAGGTTTTTTTAATATAATATCGATACCAGCTACAGTTGTATATACTTCCATTTGTTCTTCCTTTTCATTTATTAGATCAGCTATTCTAGCATAAACTTTCATCATGTTATTAAAATGAACATAACGATCATCACTACCTGATTCCTGCATTAACATCTTTTCAGATATTAATTCATTAACTAATGGTGTTAAGTTAGAATCATTACTATAGTTTTGTGCTACATAATCTAAAAGTTGCTCGGCATCTTTTATATCTGGTAGCATTACGTTTACTTCAAAACTGTATGCATCTTTTATTTCATTATACTTAGCAGTAATTTGTTCTAATTTTTCATTTAACTCATCTTCAGACATCTTTTCAGAATTTGTTATTGAATTATACAGTGCATTAAACACTGTTACTTTTAGTTTAATAGTTTTAGATATTCTGTTATCTTTAACTATAGACTCGATTTCTTTTTTTGCATTTTCTATTATTTCAAGATTTAACATTTATTTTCCTTTTTTATAATTAGATACTACTATCCTAACATTTTCATCAGGATCATCTTTAAGCTGTTCATGGTATTTATCAGAGTATACCGCTACTATTCCCCTAATTATCCAGTGTTCATCATCTTTAAGCTGTTCATGATATCTATCTGAGTATTTAGCTACTGCTTTTCTTATATACCAGACTTCGTCATCTTTTAACTGTTCGTGATATCTATCTGAATATTCAGCTACAGCTAATCTAACTTCCCAATCTTCATGTGTTGCTAACTGTTCATACAGTTCATCTGATAACCATAACATATCTTTAGTATCTTGTAGTTTAGCTATATAAGCATCTCTAGCTTCTCCAGTATACTTTTCAGATATATCTTCTACAGCCTCATCATAAGTACCTTCCCAACAACCTATGATGTATATGTCGTCTTTATATTTTATGACTCTTTTTTCATCACCACAATCTATAGCGAACCCATCTATAAATGGTCCTCTTGTAGTTATGTTGTTCATTTATTCTACCTTTTTTAATCTAATATCTCATATGCTTTGTACAGAGCTAGTTGGTACTTGATATCAACTATTAATTTATTAA
>Ga0256837_1000942_pt1 | contig 21692 bp, 24 predicted proteins | sample 4562384metaG_FD_185976 | JGI IMG/M metagenome (GOLD analysis project Ga0256837, IMG submission 185976) | Hydrothermal vent microbial communities from Guaymas Basin, Mexico - 4561-384 | ecosystem: Environmental > Aquatic > Marine > Hydrothermal vents | place: Mexico: Guaymas Basin | collected...
CAAATGGTAATGCCAAATTTGCTGATCTATCTTTACCAATCAAATTTAGAACAGATATTCACGATCTTAATGGTGCTATATATCTTATATCTAACAACCCTAGTGAGGTGAGTTATGTAGATATTTTAGGTGAGGTTGATAAATATGGTTCTACGAAATTAAAAGGTAGTATAAACTCATCTGATCCTAAACTCTATACAGATATAACTTTTAATTTTAGAAATCTATCATTAGATAGATATAGTGGTTATAGTGCTTCATTTGCTGGTTATAAGATAGATAGTGGAAAACTATTTTTAGATTTAGGGTATAAAATCACCAACTCTAAACTAAACAGTACAAACAACATAATGATTAAAAATATAAAACTTGGTGAGGCGATAAAAGAGGATACTCTACCTATCGGTTTTGTGATAGCTTTACTTGAAGATAGTGATGGTGTTATAGATATAGCTATGCCGATAGATGGTGATTTAGATGAGCCTAACTTTAAATATGGAAAATTGGTTGTAAAAACTTTAGGTAATTTAGTTGTTAAAGCTGTTACTTCACCATTTAGATTTTTAGGTTCTATGATGGGGATAGATGGTGAATCTTTAGAATCACTAGATTTTGAATCTGGTAAGTTTGTTGTATTACCACCAGAGAAAGAGAAATTAGATACTTTGGTGAAAATGATGATAAAAAGACCAAAAATATCTTTGTATATCTACCCAACTTATGATGAAACTAGAGATAAAGTGGCACTTCAAAAACAGAAGTTAGCTAAGCTTGTTGTGCTAAAAAGTGGTGAGAGTGGAGATAATCAACTTGAGAGTATAAAAAGTATAGATATACTTGAAGATATATATGATGAGGTAAAAGATGATGATAAGCTTGAGAAATTAAAAGAATCTTTAGAGGATAGATATAGTGGTGATGAGTTAGATAGATACTATCTAATGTGTGTGTTAAAAGAGTGTATATCTATACAACCTATATCTGAAGATGAGTTAAAAGCTTTAGCTCAAAAAAGAGTTGAAGTTGTGAAAAACTACTTAGTTAGTGAAAAAATGATCTCTGAAACTAGAGTGTTTAAGGGTGATTTAGATTCTATTGATGATGATGGTAAATGGGTGAAAACGAAACTAGAGATAAAAGTTAAATAAGTTTTTGATATAATTCAATCAATTTATTATTAAGGATTTGTATGCCATTTTCACCAGCAAAACGCAAAGGTACTATCAGTGGTATAATCTTTGTAGCGATATTCGCAGCAGCAGCTACAATGATTTCAGGTATAGGAGCTGTTAAAGTTTTAGGGATTTCACCTCTAGTTATCGGTATTGTTATGGGGATTTTTTATGCTAACACTCTCCATAACCATATCCCAAGTGAGTGGGGAACAGGTATCACATTCTCAGCTAAAAAGATACTTAGATTTGCCATAGTATTTTATGGTTTTAGAATCACATTTCAGCAGATTGCTGAGGTTGGTATGGATGGTTTTATGGTTTCACTTATTATGTTGAGTACAACATTTTTACTTGGAACATATTTAGGTATAAAAGTGTTTAAGATGGATAGAGATACATCAATGCTTACAGCAGCTGGAGCTTCTGTATGTGGAGCAGCAGCAGTTCTTGCTACTGAACCTGTTTTAAAAGCTGAGGAGCATAAAACAGCTGTTGCTGTTTCTATGGTTGTACTTTTTGGTACTATCTCTATGTTTTTATATCCAGTTTTATATGCTACTATCATTGAACCAGCTACGGGCTTTTTACATATGACAACTCAAGAGTTTGGTATATATGTAGGTGGAACTATCCATGAGGTTGCTCAAGTTGTAGCTGTTCCAGCTTCTATCGCTGGGGCACCTCAAGATATGGCTAACTCTGCTGTTATTGTTAAGATGACTAGAGTTATTATGATAGCACCTTTACTTATCTTACTAGGTCTATATCTTTCATTTGAAGCTAAAAAATCTGGTGGTGAATCTGATGGTATCAAACTTGTTATACCTTGGTTTGCTGTTTATTTTATCGGTATGGCTGGATTTAACTCTTTAGGTCTTGTTCCACAAAGTATAGTGGGTGTTATAAATGAGATAGATACATTTTTACTTACTATGGCTATGACAGCTTTAGGTATGGGAACAATCTTCTCAAAATTTAAAGGTCTTGGTTTAGCTCCTATCTATACAGCGTTATCTATGTTCGCTTGGTTAGTTGTTGGTGGATTTATTGTTACAAAAACAGTTGTATCTATATTTTAGATTAACTATTAATAAAACTCTTTAAAAAAAGATTATATAATCTATAAACTATATAAAGAGGTTTTTTAAAGTATGTCACACTTACCAAATACATTAAACTCTTTTTGGCTTTGGAGAGAGGTCTCTTCAAAGCTAGGTGTCTCAAATCCATTATATAAATATTGGAAAGATACACCAAACCTCAAATTAAATAACAAATATATCTTTGTTAAAAAAAATAAACTTCCCCCTAAATATCAATATATAGAACCTATCTTAACTGATCTATCTGGTTATCTACCTATCAAATTTGCTTCAGATAGATTACATGTGAATGAGCATATATTTTCCTACGATAAGATGAGGTTAAACAAAGAGTTTGAGTATAAGTTTGTAGAGGATATAAAGTTTGTAAATATAAGGAAATTTTTTAGAGAAAATGGAATCAAAGTTACAAAAAATTCACTTATTCAACTTGGTAAAATAAAAGATTTAGAGATAACAACAAACTCTACATTCTACAATCTAAAAAATGATTATGGAATCATAGTTTATGAGTAGTATATGAATCTATTTTTTATAGAGTTTAGAGACCCTTTGTTTGGTCTAATCATCTTTTTTACTTTAGTTTTTATTATCACTTTTTTCTCATATTGGTGGGGTAAATATAAAGCTAAAGAGAGCCATAAACATCTGGATAAATTTTTAAAACAGTTTAACTCACCACCAACACATAATGAGTTAAAAGTGTTGATAAATAAAGATGAGATCTCAGATAAGCCTTGGTTACTTTTAGCAGATGCTTACTCCATAAATGGTAACTATGAAAAAAGTATAGAGATATATAATGAGATATTAAAATCCTCTAAATTAGAAAACCGTAGAGATACTATGTTTTTACTAGGGCAAACATACTTTAAGGCTGGTTTTTTAGAGAGGGCTAAACAGATATTTTTAGAGATTTTAAAAAACAACCCTAGAACACCACAAGCATTAAACTCACTACTTTTAGTTTATGAGTATATGAGAGATTACGATTCTGCTTTAGATGTTTTAGAGCCTTTAGAGGAGTTAAATAAAAGTGTAAACATAGATAGCCTTTATCTAAAAGTGTTATATATCTTAAATGAATCAAAATTTGATGTAGATACTAAAGTTGAAAAACTTTTAAGTATATATAACCAAAGTGGTAAATTAACCCATCTTATTTTTGAGTATATTTTTAGAGTAGATCCTAAACTTGGATGGAAAAATTTTGATAAATCTAAGTGTGATCTTCTTGTAGATATTTTATGGTTAGTAGATAAAAAAGATTTAGATTTAGATATAATTACACAAACTGGCTATTTAAGGGAACTTTATACTGCTCGTGGTGATGTTGAGCTAGTAGATAGTAGTGATGTGTTTGAGTTTGATATTTTGATAAACTTGAAAAATAGATCAGGTACAACACTTAGTTTTGAATATTTGTGTGATAGTTGTAAACAAACGCAACCTTTCATCTTTACAAGATGTAGTAATTGTCATGCGATAGATTCAGCAAAGATTGAAGTGAGTTTAACTAAAAACTATAATATCGATTTTAGTCAACTAAATAACTCATTTCAATAAAATTTTAATACGGGATAAAATATGGGCAAAAATATAGAGAAGTTAGAAGAGAAACTAGGATATAAATTTAAAGATAAGAAGCTCATTATCGAAGCGCTGACACATAAGAGTTATAAACAGCCCTACGATAATGAGCGACTAGAATTTTTAGGTGATGCTGTTTTAGATTTAATAGTTGGAGAGTATCTTTACAACAAGTTTTCTAAATCTAATGAGGGAAATTTATCGAAAATAAGAGCATCATTAGTAAATGAGGTTGGTTTTGAGAAACTAGCTAGATATTTACAACTTGGTGATTATATCTTTTTATCAAATGCTGAGGAGAATAATGGTGGAAGGGAAAAACCATCTTTACTATCAAACGCATTTGAGGCTGTGATAGGAGCTATATATCTTGAATCTGGTTTAAAAGTGGTTGAGGCGATAGCGATAGATTTGATAGAAACTAACTATAAAGATATATCTTTAGATTCTTTATTTAGAGATTTTAAAACAACTCTTCAGGAGTTAACACAAGCTAGATTTGGGATAACACCTGAATATAAGGTTATGGCTAGTCGTGGTCCAGATCATCTAAAAGAGTTTGAAGTTGCTGTTGTTATCGAGGGTAAAGAGTACGCTAGAGCAGTTGGAAAAAGTAAGAAGATCGCTCAACAAGAATCTGCTAAGATAGCTATAAAGATGTTAAAAGGGGAAAAATAGTGAATAGTTTTGGACAAAAATTAAGATTTAGCACTTTTGGTGAATCTCATGGTAAAGCTCTAGGTTGTTTGCTAGATGGTGTTCCTGCTGGACTTAAGATAGATGAAGAGTATATTCAAAGTGAACTAGATCGTAGAAAACCGGGTAAGAGTGAGTTTGAGACAGCTAGAAAAGAGGCTGATAAGGTGGAGATTCTTAGTGGTGTTTTTGAGGGTTTAAGTACAGGTACACCGATAGCTATGGTTATCTATAACACAAACCAAAAATCAAAAGATTATACAAACATAAAAGATGTTTTTCGTCCTGGTCATGCCGATTTTACATATTTTCACAAATATGGAATCAGAGATTATCGTGGTGGTGGTCGCTCATCAGCCAGAGAAACTGCTGCTAGAGTAGCTGCTGGAGCGATAGCAAAGCTTATGTTAAAAGAGTTAAATATCTCAGTTATGAGTGGAATCAGTGAGATTGCTGGTGTTAAATCTGAAACATTTGATTATGAATATGCTAAAACAAGTATCATCTACTCTTTAGATTCTAAGGCTGAAGAGGCTCAAAAAGAGGTTATCTTAAAAGCTAAAAATGAGCACGATTCTGTTGGTGGTGTTTCAAGAGTTTTAGTAAAAGGTGTGCCTGTTGGTTTAGGTCAACCACTATACTATAAACTTGATGCGATTTTAGCTGATGCTATGATGGGGTTAAATGCTGTAAAAGCTGTTGAGATTGGTGATGGGATTTTAAGCTCAAACCTTTTAGGCTCACAAAACAATGATGAGATAAGAGCTAATGGCTTTGAATCTAACCATGCTGGTGGAATCCTTGGTGGGATTAGTAATGGTGAAGATATAGTTATGAATGTATATTTTAAACCAACACCATCAATCTTTAAAGAGCAACATACAGTAACTACTACAAATGAGGAGGTTGATTTCTCATTAAAAGGGAGACATGACCCTTGTGTGGCTATTCGTGGTACAGTTGTGTGTGAATCTATGGCTGCTTTAGTTATAGCAGATATGTTACTTCTAAATATGGGTTCTAAAATGGATGGAGTTATTAAATACTATAAATAAGGGGCAGTTATGAGAGGTATTTATAAAGATGATAATAGCGATGAGTGGTATTTTCCTCAAGATAAGTATATACTAAGTGAAACAGATTCTAAAGGTTTCATCATCTATGCTAATGATATGTTTTGTGAGATAGCAGGGTATAAGTTAGGGGAGTTGATAGGTCAACCACACAATATTGTAAGACATAGAGATATGCCCCGTATAGCTTTTAAGGGTTTATGGGATGATATACAAACAAAAGGTTTTTGGACAGGAATCGTAAAAAATCTTAGAAAAGATGGTGGATGTTATTGGGTTCATGCGACAGCTCTTAAAAAGGTGAATCAAAATGGTGAGATAACATATCTCTCTATTAGAAGAGTTCCAGATAGAAAAGATGTTGAAGCTTGTACAACTCTTTATGCTGAATTAAAAAGTGGTGAGTAGTATGGAAAAGGTCTCTTTACTTATAGATGATGATTTTATAGATGAGTTTATGAACTCTTTACCTAAAGATAAAATTGTGGTAGTTGAGGATAGTTTTAACAAAAATGTAGAATTATTTAATAATAATATAGATGATTATAAAAACGATAAATTAGAGTTGACCTCATATTATGATAGTTCAAAAGATTTGACTGTTTGGTTTGAAGAGAGAGTTAAGTAATGGATATTGTAACTTCAGAACTTTATAAAAAACAGTTAAAAGATATATTAGAGATGTTAATAAAGATAGATGTTGATGCTACTAAGAGTTTTAAAATTTATCTTGATACTGTAATTATGAATATGCCAACAAAAGTAAAAAAATATAAAAAGTCTATATATTTTGATGATGATAATATTAAAGATATTGAGTTTCAAGGTTGTAGAATCCCATTTATGATTGATGATGTAAATAACCGTTATTACATTATTGGAATCACTTCAAAAGGTTAATATAAACCCTCTTTATATTAATTATATCCCCCTGTAATAAGGGTTTTCACTCTTTGTTACTTATAGAAACAAAGAGGTTGTTTTATTATTAAATATTATACTAAACCTTTTTTATTAGAGTACAATAACCTATTAAAGTATTTGATTGATTATAAGTATTAATAATATTGATAACAAAAATAAGGAGAAAATATGGATAATAAAAAATCTACAAAAGATTTAGAAATATCTGCTAGAAGGGACTTTTTTAAAAAAACTGCTGCTCTTGGTGTAACAGCACTAGCAGGAACTAGTCTTGCTGCGTCACAAGATGATCCAGCAATTATGCATCATGTTCCATGGGGACAAAAATGGGGAGATCCAGTAACTAAGAATCGTTATGGAATCCCATCAGCTTATGAGCATAATAATACTAGAAGAAATACTAAGCTATTAGCTTCTGGAAATTATAGAGCTTCAATCGCTGTAACTCCGATTCACGAATCTGAGGGTATCATTACACCAAATGGTCTTTTCTTTTCTCGTTGTCATGGTGGTATCGCTCATATCGATCCAGCAGAGTATCGTTTAATGATTCATGGTTTAGTTGATAAGCCTATTGTTCTTACATTAGATCAATTAAAAAGATACCCAAGTGTAACTCGTACTCACTTTATTGAGTGTCCAGCAAATGGTGGACAAGAGTGGAGAGGACCACAATTTAACTCTTTACAATTCTCTAAAGGTTTTATGTCTTCTGCTTCATGGACAGGTGTTTATATCAAAACTATCCTTGAAGATTTAGGTCTTAACCCATCAGCTAAATGGATGTTAGCAGAGGGAAGTGATAATTCTGAGATGGGTCGTTCAGTTCCAGTTGAGAAGATTCTTGATGATGCTATGATTGTTTGGGGACAAAATGGTGAAGCTCTTCGCCCTGAGCAAGGTTACCCTGTAAGATTATTACTTCCAGGTTGGGAAGGTAACTTATGTGTTAAATGGCTTAAGCGTTTAGAGTTCTCTAGTGAGCCTTGGTATGCTAAAGAGGAAACTTCTAAATATACAGCTCTTAGACCAGATGGTAAAGCTGTTCAACATTTCTATGCGAATGAGGTAAACTCAACAGTAGTTTCTCCATCTCCAGAAAAACCTTGGACAGATTTAAAAGCTGGTGATGTTGTAGAGATTGAGGGTCTTGCTTGGTCTGGTATGGGTACTATCACTTTAGTTGATTTATCATTTGATGGTGGAAAAACATATAAACAAGCAAACTTAAAAGGTTTAGTATTACCTAAGTCTTGGACTCGTTGGTCATATATGTACACTATTCCTAAAGATTTCCAAGAGAATGGTAAACAGATTTTACTTACATCTCGTGCTATGGATGATGCTGGTTATATTCAACCAACAGTTGATGAAGAGACAGCAGTTATGGGTGTTGAATCTGTATATCATAGAAATGGTGTAGAGACTTGGGAAGTAACATCAACAGGTAAAGTTAACCATGTTCAATTAAGAACACCAGGAGGGGTAAAGAATGTTTAAAACTAATCGTAATTTAATTGTTTCTGCTTCAGTAGCAGTTTCAGTAGCTTTATTATCAGCAGGTTGTTTTGAAAGTGGTGCGACTCCAGCAAATAGTAGTTCTTTAGCTAAAGCTAGTATTGATGGTGGTGTTTACTATCCAGTTGTAAATGGAAAAACTTCTGTTTATTTAGTAAATGAGCAACACAAAGGTATGAAGATTAATAATGGTCGTGTTCCAACTGCTAATGAGTTAGCAGCATGGGATAAAGATGTTATGCCTGATGGAACTGGTTTACCTGAGGGTGAGGGTTCTGTTGAAGAGGGTGAAGAGCTTTATGAAGCTAAATGTGTAATGTGTCATGGTGACTTTGGTTCAGGTGGTGGAGGTTATCCATCATTATCTAAAGGTAATGCTGAGGAGCTTCAAAAAACACTTATTAACCAAAGAAATACACCAGATGCTGATGGTCCAGTTCGTGTATTTGGCTCATACTGGCCAGTTGCTAGTACACTTTGGTGGTACATCAAAGATGGTATGCCTCATACAAAATCAAAAACTCTAACAGATGATGAAACTTATGCTCTTTCTGCGTATATTTTAAATATCAATGAGATGAGTATTGATGGTGAAGAGGTTGATGATGAGTATGTTCTTAATCGTGAGAAATTTTTAAAAATCAAAATGCCAAATAGAGATGGTTTCGTACCAAATATCGATGGTGAAAATGGTCCAGAGAATGTTCGTAAGTTCTATGCTAATCCAGCAAATTTTGGTGCTAAAAAAGTTAATCCTGCTGAGAGATGTATGACAAACTGTCAAGAGAAGACAGCAGAGGTTGTTCATATCCAAAATGGTGGTATTACAGATTTCGAACCACCAATCTCAGTTAAAAGAGATTTACCACCAAAACCAGCAAGTGATATGGGATTTAATGTGATGGCTAATTACGAAAATAACTGTATGCCTTGTCATGGTGCTGATGGTATGGGTGCTCCAGTTATGGGTGATAAAGATGCTTGGGGTGCTGTAATTGCTAAAGGTATGCCAACTGTTTATAAAAATGGTCTTAATGGAATCAACGGTATGCCAGCAAAAGGTGGAGCTAGTGTTAGTGATGACGAGTTCAAACTATTAGTTGATTATATGGTTGATCATAGTAAATAAAAAACAAAGGAATAATTATGGAAAGAAGAAAATTTTTAAGTTTAACTTTAGGTGCATTAGCTTTAGCTGTTGTACCAGCTAGTGTAAAAGCTGAAGATTATAGAAAATTAAAGCCAACTGTATGGACTGCTCATACTGTTGATGATGCTATGAAAAATATGTATGGAACTACTAAAACTATTGAAGATGGTGTTAAGCTTACTGCTCCAAAAGTTGCTTCAAATGGTGGTGCTGTTCCAGTTAAATTTAGTACAAAACTATCTGCTAAAACAATCGCAGTATTTCAAGATGCTAACCCTGAAGCTGCTGTATGTGTTTATAGTGTAAATGAGTATTCTGTAAATGAGTATGAGATTAAAATCAAAATGGGTAAATCAGGAACAATTACAGTTGTTGTTGAGGGAACTGATGGTAAATTATACTCAGCTAAACAAACTCTTGAAGTTGCGTTAGGTGGTTGTGAAGGTTAATCTTCATAAACTCTATTAAAATACAGATATTAAAGGAAACATTATGGCAGATTTTAAAGTTAAAGTTAAACCAAAACTAAAAAAAGGTGTAATCAAAGTTAAAGCTATGGCTAAACACGATATGGTTACATATAATCAAGCAGAGAAAAAATTAGGTGATAGAGAAAAAGCTGATTTTATCACTCGTTTTCTTGGTACAGTTAATGGTAAAGTTGTTATCGATATATCAACAAGTCAATTCTTATCTAAAAACCCTATCTTTAAATTTCAATTTAAAGGTGATGAGTTTAAAAAAGGTGATAAACTTATCATCGAATGTACAACTCGTTTAGGTAAAACAGGTAAAGGTAAAGGTAAAATTAAATAATTTTACTTAAAAATGGGGTTTATCCCCATTTTATCTATGGGATGTATAGGAAAATATGATGAATAAAATACTTAAAACTTTTCTTATCGTTCTAATACTTCAGTTAACACTTCAAGCTAGAGAAATCAACATAAATAAAATTGTTAATGATGCTAAAAAAAATGATAAACACCTTTTTGTATGGCTTCATAAAACAGATTGTGGTTATTGTGAGAGTATGAGAGAGTTTACACTCAATAATGATACTATCAAACCATTTATAGATAAATATTTTGTTTTTGTACATATAAATGTTTGGGAAAAAGATAAAGTTATATATAAAGATTTTGTTGGTGATGGTAGATCATTTGCTAAAAAAGTTGGTTATGATTTTTATCCAACTAGTCTATTTTTTGATGATAATGGTGATGTTGTATATGCTGAAGTTGGTTATAGAGATAATAAAGTGTTACCAAATGAGGAAAGATTTTATAGGATTTTAAATTTTATAAAAACAGATTCTTATAAAAAGATGGATTATGAAGATTATGAGTTTAATATACAAGAGGAGCTTTAATGGCAAGTAGTGATGTAGGAGTTGTTAAGAGCTTGTTTTATAGTGTAAAAAACTCAAATAGAGAGAATCCAGCAGAGTTAGAAGTAGATGAAGATGGTGTTTGTTTAGATAAATTTTATGCTAAAAACATCAATAGGTCTATATTAATAGCATCTGAACATAGTTATGATTTAGCTAAAGAGAATGGTATTGATATAGAGCTAGGCTCTTTGGGTGAGAATCTATTTATAGATATAAACCCTTACTTTTTAGCTGTTGGTTCAAAAGTTTATGTTGGTGATGTTATTTTAGAGATTACCCAACATTGTACTATCTGTAATTCACTCTCAAAAGTTGATGAAAAATTACCTGAACTTTTAAAAGCAGATAGAGGTGTTTTTTCTAAATGTATAAAAAGTGGTACGATTAAAAAAGGTGATAGTGTTAGATTTGAATAATCTTTACACTTAATAAAATTAGTTTCAAAGGAGAAACAATGAAAAAGATATATAGTTTAGCTGTTGCTTGTGTAGCAACGGTAACAATGATTGGTTGTTCAGCATCTGCTACTAAACCAGTAGAGGTAAAAAAAGTTCAAAAACCAGCAGTGATTCAAAGTGTACAAGTTTTTGAAGCAGATAACAAAGATGGAAAAATAACTCCAAAAACTATATCAGCAGATATGGCTAAAGTTGGATTAGCAAGTTCTGGTAATAACGATATGAATAAACCATTCTCTCAAAGATTTCCTAAACTTCACTATAAAACATACAACTTAGCTATGTTTAAAAATGATGATTTAACTATTAAACTTATCAAAAAATACCCTAATTTTGGTCTTTTAACACCAATGACTATGTCAATCTGGTCTGATGATGAGAAAAAAACTATGAAAGTAGCTACTTTAACTATTAACGGTATGGCTAGAGCAACAGGAATCCCTGTAACTGACCCTGATTTAGTAGCTTATGCTAGTATGGTAAAAAAAGGTCTTAAATCTGCTATGCCAAATGGTAAATTTCAAGAGTTAAACTTCACAGTTAAAGAGCCTAAAAACTCATTTGCTCAAACATTTAGTGCTGATGTAGAGATAGATGAAGATGGTAGTATGGAAGATTTCAGAGAAGATTTTGAATCTGAGTTTGAGGGTGAGATGGAACCTATCGGTTTCTTAATGCCAAATTATAGTAATGTTCAAGAGGATCTTTTTGAACCAGCTGGATATGATAAGTATGATTTTTATGTAACTTATTCTATCTGTAAATTTGATGTAATCTACCCAGTATCTAAACTTCATCCAGAAGCTGGTGCTTATGCTCCATGTTCAATGTTCCTTTATAAAAACAAAGATGAAGAAAAACTTCATGTTGGTTATTTAGGTGTTAAAAACTGGATAACAACATTAGATATAGAGGATCAAGAATCTATCAAACCACTACTTGAAGCTCAAGGTATGATTAACGATATTCTTACTGAGTTAACTGAGTAGTTTTATATGTTTGGAGTTTATTCTCCAAACATATCTATATAGAGTGAATCTGCCCAATCATATAGTGCTTTAGCATTATCTAAACCATCTTGACCACCCCAATTTTCACTACTAATAGGTGTCGCAAATCCAAATACTTTTTTCTTTTTATCATAAGCATATTCTGAATGGATATATATTGCTCTTTCGGGGTTTATAGATACAGCAGAGAAACAGATTGTTACAGGTGAGATCCATTTTATAGCTAGTTTTTTGTTGATTCTATTTGCTATGATTTTGGCAACATACTGACCCTCTGTGTTTGAAGTGTTACCAGATTTAGAGAATCCCATAGGTCTAGCATCACCACTAATGAATATATTTTTCTCACCATTTACCTCATAGCTTATAGGGTTTATATCCCCCTCCATCTTGTTGTAGATAGTATCTTTAGCGATTCCAACAATCTCTAAGATTTTACCACCTCTTACATGTGGATAAAAAGAAGCATCTTCAAACTCAAACTCCTCAAATTCTGTTTCAACTATCTTGTTATCTAAATCTATATTTTCTATCTTAGAATTAGGGTAATACTCTAAGTAGTCTTTATAAAGCTCATCTATGGCTGTATGGAATCCATGCTCTTTTATAGTTATATCATTATTTTCATCAAGAAGTATAACCTTAGCATCTAACCCTTTTTTCTTAAAATAATCAGCAACCATACAAGCTCTCTCATAAGGAGCTGGAAGACATCTATAATTACCAGCGGGAACAGTAAATATAAAATTACCACCTTTAAAATTTTGAATCTTTGATTTTAGTGTGTGGTGTTCAGAACCAGATATAAACCCAGCTGGGTACTCAGTTCTTAGTCTATTTTCTAAAACTATATCATCAGTCCAAAATGAGTAATCATAATCTATCCCTGGAGCAAAAACTATATAATCGTAAGATATATCACCATTACTTGTGTTTAATATACGATTCTTTTTATCTAGTCCAACAGCAGTAGCATGGAAATAAGTGTAGTTATGCTCTCTAGCACCTTTTAGGTAATCGTGAGTTAAAAACTCTAAGTTAACTCTATCAACAAGCCAAAGGTTACTCATAGGGCAAGATACAAATTGACTTCTTTGTTCAACTAAAATAACATCAGAATCTGGTGCTAAAAGCTTTACATTTTTAGCTACACTTAGACCAGACCAACCACCACCAACTACAACAACTCTAGGGTTTTTAGTATCTGGAATTGGGGCTTTGAGAGTTGTTGATTTTGGAGTTTGTTTAGGGTTGTTTTTAGTTGTAGGTTCAACCATAGCACTACAACCAGAGATAGTTGTAGCTGCTATAACAGCACCTGAAAGTTTTAGTGCTTCTCTTCTTGAAATAGACATAGTTATATACCTTCTTATTATTAAAAATTATTATAATAATATATCAGTATTTAACTTAAATTTTACTACTATAAAACTCTTACTATATTTTGGTGAGCTTTTAATGCTTCATATATAAAGATTCTTTCATCATCATTTTGAATCACTAAATCAAGATTCATACTTACATATTTACCTGTTTTACTAGAGTTTGAGTGTGTTAAATTATGCTCTCTTTCTATGATTACATCATGTATAGCTTTTTTAATCGCCTCTTTTTCATAACCTATAAGTTTATATGTCCAGCCTGTTGGATATGTAAGTTCCAACTTTTTTTTACTATCGTTTATAATCTCCATTTACCCCTCCTGATTTTTCCTCTAATTGAACATTTTTTATAACCATACCTTTATCTATCGCTTTTAACATATCGTAGATAGTTAGTAAACCTACACTAACACCTGTTAGTGCTTCCATCTCAACACCTGTTTTACCTGTTAGTTTTGTAGTTACTGTTAGTTTAAAACCAGGTAATTCAGGCAGTTCATCAACATCACAGTTGATTCCACTAAGGTTTAGTGGGTGACACATAGGGATAAGAGTTGATGTTTGCTTTACACCCATAATTGCTGCTATAACAGCAGTTTGAAGTACAGGACCTTTCTTATTTTGTTCATTTACTACATTATCATAAGCAGTTTGCCCAACCTCTATAATCCCACTAGCAACAGCGATTCTAGTTGTTTGATCTTTGTCTGATACATCAACCATTTTTGGTCTTTGATTTTCATCTAAATGTGTTAGTTCCATATAGTTTATTCCTTTTATTTGACACAATTATATCGTTAAAATGGAATCAACTGTAAATAGATTAAAATTTAATAATATTATTTTGTTACTAAAAGTATCGTATAGCACTTTTATAAATAGTTTTATGATATGATATTGACAAATGATTTATAATATAACATAATGAAATACTATTGAATTAGTTTCTAAAGGTTTAGATAAAGATGGATAAAAATAAGATGCTAAATAAACTTTTAGATAATTTTCATACTAAAAATAAGATTGTTATTTCGTTAGTGATTTTTATCTTATTGGGTACAACTATCCACTCATATCTTAGTTATTATAACTATAAAAAAGTTTTAATGTGTAGTATAGATAAAACTTTGGACAATTCAGCATTTATGGCAAATAATATTTTAGATAATTCTTTTTTTGATAAGGCAATAGAATCTGATGCTATATCTAAAGAGTTGGATCTTAAAAATATTGAAAAATTATCTAAAATTGCTGATTTATTGGAAGTGGAGTATATATATACTATGGTATTAAAAGATGATACTATCTACTTTACAAGCTCTAGTGCAACAGAAGATGATTTTAAAAATAATCAAGTAACATATTATTTTGATAGTTACCCAGAAGCTACAAAAGAGTTATTAAATATTTTTAAAAATAATGAGAAGATGTATGAGGTATCTGAAGATAAGTGGGGTAGATTTAGAACAGTTTTTATCCCATATAGAACACCAAATGGTGTCAAGTATATAGTTGGAGCAGATATTAAAGTTAGTAAAATAGATGATATTTTACTAAGTTATCTTTACCAAGTTATGTTTCTACACTCTTTTATGATTATAGGGTTGATTATTTTAATAGTTTACTTTAGAAAAGTATCATATAAAGAGATGAAAGAGATTCATACTTTTGAAACAGAATTAAGTGAAGAGATAGATTCAAAAACATTGGAGTTAAGGGAGTTAAATAGCTCATTAGAGCTTAGGATAAAAGAGGAGATAGAAAAAAGTAATAAAAATCAAGAGTATATGTTACAGCAGAGTAGATTAGCTCAAATGGGTGAGATGATAAGTATGATAGCTCATCAATGGAGACAACCTTTAAATGCTATAACAGCAGCAACAGGAGTTATTGTACTAAAAGCAAAGGCTAATGACTTAGATACAGATACATCGGTAGAGGTAGCACAAAAAATAAAAGAGTTTTCATTACATTTGAGTAAAACGATAGATGATTTTAGAAATTTTTTCCGTACAAACAAAGAGTGTTTAAAAACTAATTATGAGGTAATTGTAAAAGATACTATATCCATAGTTGATGCATCTCTCAAACAGAAGCAAATAGAACTTGTAGTAGAGTTCAAAGAGGTGGTAGAGTTTTATAGTTATGAAAATGAGATAAAACAAGTTGTTTTAAATATAATAAAAAATTCTGAAGATATATTTATTGAAAATAGTATTAAAAATGGTAGAATTATGGTTTGTGTAGATAAAGAGATTTTAACCATTAGTGATAATGGTGGTGGTATTAGAGAAGAGATTATCGATAAGATATTTGATCCCTATTTTTCAACGAAATCTACAAAAAATGGAACAGGATTGGGACTTTATATGAGTAAAATTATTATAGAAGAGCATTGTGGTGGAAAGTTAGAAGTTGAAAATATAGATAATGGTGTAAAATTTAAAATAATTTTAGGGGGAAAAGAGGATGAATAGTGATCAGGAAAAATTAGCATATTTAAAAAACTTAACACTTTTGTATGTTGAAGATAGTGCAGCATCAAGAGAGATGACGACTATGATTTTAGAACTATTTTTTAAAGAGGTTATTATAGCTGTTGATGGGGAAGATGGTTATGAAAAGTTTAATGAAAATAAGATCGATATGGTTATAGCAGATATAAATATGCCAAAACTTAATGGCTTAGAGTTATGTAGTAAAATAAGAGAGATAGATTCAGATATACCTTTAGTTGTACTATCGGCACATAATGAGCAAAGTTATGTAGATGAGAGTATTGAAGCTGGTGTTGAGAACTATCTTTTTAAACCTATTGATATAGATAAATTAAATGATGTTTTTTTAAAAATATCAAATCAACTAAAAAAAGATTAGGAAAACTTTATGGATAAATTATTTATATTATTTTTGTTTGTAGTATCTCTTTATGGTGATAGTAGTTACTATGAAAGGGGTAGGTTGGTTAATCTACAAGAGTTAAATACACCAAGAGATTATGATAGTGAAGCTGTTAAATATTTTAAAACTACAACAGGTCAAAAGATAGCTATAACAGATGAGATTTTAGTTAAATGTAAGGATGGAATTGATTGTAAAAAGTTACTAAATAGTTTTTCACTTACCGATATATCTAACTTAACAGATACTATATATATTGTAAAAGTTATAGATTATGATTCTATATTCCCCATATCAAAAGAGTTGTTTGAGAGTGGTGATGTAGAGTTTGCTCATCCAAATTTTATTAAACAAAAGAGAAAAAGATGATGGAAAACTCTAAATTATTAACAATCTCAACCGCTACTATTTTTTTATTTAGTGGTTGTTTTGATGTTGAAACAGCTAATGATGAGATAAAAACTGAGATAAATACAACTGTTGAGCAGATTGAAGATATAGAGGATACAGTAGATACAATAACACAATTAACTCAATCGACAACTAATCCAGCTGAAGAGAGTTACTATAAATATCTATGGCAAATAGATTCTAAAAATAGTAGTGAGGAGAAGATATCTCAAGAGATTAGTAGGGCTTTAGGTGATATTTATAGAGTAGACCCAATCAATGAAGATGCAGATATAGATATACTTAATGCTTGGAAAATCACTAAAGGTAAAGATGTTATAGTAGCTGTTATAGATGATGGTTTTGATGTTGAGCATGAAGATTTAAAAGCAAACATCTACTTAACATATAATGCTGATACAGATTCTAATGATGTCAGTAACACCTCAAATGATATTTCACACGCACTACATGGGAACAGTTGTGCTGGATTTATCTCAGCTCCGATAAATGGTGTAGGTATCATAGGAACAGCACCAGAATCAAAGTTGATAGCTATCAAACAAGAGGAGGGTAATGATTTAAAAACAATCAGAGCTTTTGAGTATGCTAGAGATCACGGGGCAAAAGTAATTAGTTGTAGTTGGGGAACAGAGTATGTATCTGATGCTGTTGTCTCAGAACTAAAATCTTTATATGATGATGGTATTACTGTTTTATTTGCTTCAGGAAATGATACTAAAGATTTAGATAATCCAAATATTTATGATGAATCTGAAGTTGAGTGGGTCATAGGTGTTAGTGCTAGTGGTGAAAATAATGATGTTACTTACTACTCAAACTATGGAAATAATATAGATATTTTAGCACCAGGTGGTGATGCTTCAAACTCTACGGGACTATTGGGACTTGATGATAGTGGAACTCAAGGTTCAACTGAAAACTATGGTTTGGTATCTAATAGTTATAGTTTTATGAATGGAACAAGCTTCTCAGCACCGATAGCATCAGGTGTAGTAGCCCTAATGTATAGTGTAAATCCAAATATCACACCTAAACAGGTAAGAGATATACTAATAGAAACAGCTACTAAGATAGGTGTAGATTCTAATTATAATAGTGATGGATTTGATGAGAGAAGAGCTTATGGTAAAGTAGATGCTTACAAAGCTGTACTCTCAGCTAAAGCTCTTAATAACTAAAGCACCCAAACAGAGAATTTTTTGTTTTTAATCTTGCCATTTGAGAGTTTTTGATGGGCTTTGTCTATAAACTCTCTTTGTATCGCTACATAAGCTTGTCTATCATAAATATCTATCTTACCGATAGATGAGCCTTGAAGCCCAGCATCACCAGTTAAAGCACCCAGTAGATCACCTGCTCGTAGTTTATCTTTTTTACCACCCTCTATAACAAGAGTTATATTTTGAGGTTTCATCTCAAAACCGTTTGATTTGATAAGTGTAGATGATTCTAAAAACTCACGATTTTCATTTTTATACTCTAAGCCATTTTGAACCTCATACGAATCATATAAAGTTATGGCGATTCCATCTTTACCAGCACGACCAGTTCTACCGATTCTATGTGTATAAGTCTCCTCTGTATGAGGTAAGTCATAGTTTACAACCATAGACAACTCTTTTATATCTAACCCTCTAGCTGCTACATCTGTTGCTATTAGTATAGGGCAAGATTTGTTAGAAAACTGAACTAAAACATCATTTCTCTCATACTGTTCTAAATCGCCATGTATCGCTAAGGCATCTATCTTATTTTTAGTTAGTCTCTCAGCTAACTCTTTAGCTTCTATCTTTGTGTTTGTAAAAACAATCACATTTTCAGGTTTATATGTACTAAAAATTTTGATTAGAGTATCAGCTTTATCACCATCATTAACCTCATAAAACTTTTCATCTATGGTGTTAGCTACTTCAGTTGATACAGTTTTAACCATCACCGCATCATTTTGGATTCTATTACTTATGGCAGTTATCTCATCTGTATAGGTTGCTGAAAAAAGTAAAGTTTGTCTTTGTTTTGGAGCATACTCTAAAACTTTATCTATCTCCTCAATAAATCCCATATCTAACATTCTATCTGCTTCATCAAGAACTAAACTCTCAAGATGTTCTAAACTGAGTGTCTCTTTGTTTAGATGTTTTAAGATTCTTCCTGGTGTTCCAACTATGATGTGAGCTCCATGTCTAAGTGAGCCTAGTTGTGGTCCAAAAGCTGCTCCACCACAAAGTGTAAGAATCTTTATGTTGTGGGCAAATTTAGCGATTATGCGAAGCTCTTTAGCAACTTGATCTGCTAGTTCACGAGTGGGGCATAAAACTAATGCTTGTACTCTAAACTTTTTTACTTGAAGTTTTGATAGAATACCGATTCCAAACGCAGCAGTTTTTCCACTACCAGTTTTCGCTTGAGCGATAACATCTTTGTTTTCTAAAATAATAGGTAAAGTCTCTTGTTGAACAGGTGTCATAGTTGTATAACCAATTTTTGTGAGGTTATCTGTCATATCTTTTGAGAGTGGGAGGTTTGTAAAGCTTGTTGTAGGCATAGTTAAATCTTTTTTAGAATTATACCTTATATTTACCTTTTAAAGTAGTGAATTTTTTATCTCTAAAAACTCATCATAGTTTTCTATAAATAGATCTAGTAAAACAGGGTCAAAAGCTTTCCCTCTCTCCTCTATTAAGACGGCTCTAACTTTATCAGATTTCCAAGCTTTTTTATAGATTCTAGGTGTAGATAGAGCATCAAATACATCTGCTATGGCAGTGATTCTTCCATATATATGGATGTTTTCCCCTTTTAATTTTTGAGGATAACCTGTACCATCCCATTTCTCATGGTGTTGATAAGCGATGATAGCACCCATCTGTAAAATCTCTCTTTCAGATCTTCTAAGGATGTCATAACCAGCTTGTGCATGTGATTTAATAATCTCAAACTCATCTTTGGTTAAAGCTCCGGGTTTGTTTAAAATATGGTCAGGGATAATAATTTTACCAATATCGTGAAGAGGAGAAGCTAACTTCATTTTTTCAGCTTCCTCCTCATCTAAACCATATAAAAGTGCTAGTTTTTTTGAGTATAAAGATACTCTATCAACATGATATTTTGTACTTTTATCTCTACTCTCAATAGCAGTACCAAGTGTACTGATAACCTCTATCTGTGTATTTTCAATCTCTTTAACAAGTCTATTTTGCTCATCTTCAGCCTCTTTTTCATTTGTTATATCAGATATGTTTGCTATGAAGATAGTAGATTTATTATTTATACCAAATGAGATTCTAATAGGAAAAACATCACCATTTTTTCTTTTTCCAGTTAGCTCATGTGTTGTATCATCAGCTTGAAAAGATGATGTTTCACCATTATGTTCTATAAAATATTCAGGAATTATAAGATTTAAGTTTTTTTTACCAATCATCTCATCTTTGGTAAAACCAAAAATAATCTCAGCTTTTTTGTTAAAAGTTAATATCTCTTGATTCTTATTTATCGCGATAATAGCATTATGATTTGATTCTGTAAGTGTCTCTTGATAGTTGTTGTTTTCATTGAGTTTATCTATATATTTTATGATGGAATCTTTTAAAATATTATCATCAATATGGTGAAGTAGTATCAAGATACCAAGCACTATCTGGATGATAAATGCTGTTTGGTGTTCGGTAAAAACAAGGGCATTAAAAAGCAAAATGACAGCAACTAAAATATGAGCTACTTCGATTCTTTTGAATGGTAGTTTTAGCTCTTTTCTAAAGTTGTTCATTAAATTCAGACCTTGTATATGGAAGTTTCACAATTCTATCACAAATATTGATAATTTTACTTTAATAAGTTTAACTTTTTTAATTATTTTTTTTAATTGTAGTATTTAAGAAAATAATAAATATTATTACCCAATATAAATTATTGATTAGTTTACTATTTAGATTATCTTAACTTATTATTTGACCTTTTTTAAGGTCAAATATATTTTAAGCTTGTAAGAGATCTGTTAGTGGTGATGGTTCATTTTTGGTTGTTTTATTTAAATCAATTTGGGAGATAGTTCCAGTTGTTAGATTATTATTTAGGAAAAAACCACTCTTTTTTAGTTCACCTAAAGTTTGATTTTCATCAGTTTTATATGTAAATTCACTATCAGTATTACCTAAAAAAATAGCTCCAATACCAACTTCACCAAGCCCAAAAAGCTCTTTTTCACCCTCATCTGTGTCATCATTCTTTAGCCAGATTTGGAGTTTATCAAAGATAGCATCATTTTCATCTATCCAACCATTGTTGTGTTTGTCATAAATACTAAGTTCACTAAAACCATCACCGGTAGTTGTACCAAATAGTTCATTACCTTGATTTATAGACCCATCACTATTTTTATCTAATGCTAAAAATCCACTGTTGTTACCAAGTTTAGAGATTTGATCGCTTTCACCATCATTATCTATATCAAAACTAAATTTATTTTTACTAAGAGTTGGTAATTCACCATCAAGATTTACAACTAATGGGTCTGTTAAAGTATATATATCTACCCTATTTTCCACCACAAAATCCCTACTCATTGAGTAGTTAAGATCAAGATCTAAAGATCCTTTATCTGTTTGGATAGATGCTGTTGTATTTACACTAATACTCTCATGTTCCTCATGTTTATTGTAGATGCTAAGGTGAGAATATCCTATCGCCTTATCAACCTCTTTTGTAATATCCTCAGCACTCATAGAAGCATTTTCCTGAGTTAAAGATAGCTTGTTAAATAGTTCTTTAAAAATCTCCTGAAGTGTTTTTTCATCATCATTTTGAGCATAAGATCTATCTACTGTTTCTATATTTTTAGTTTCCTCAACTTCAACTGGTTCATCTAAATGGATAAACGATTCAAAGCTTGTTTCATTCTCTATA
>Ga0256837_1000943_pt1 | contig 21691 bp, 18 predicted proteins | sample 4562384metaG_FD_185976 | JGI IMG/M metagenome (GOLD analysis project Ga0256837, IMG submission 185976) | Hydrothermal vent microbial communities from Guaymas Basin, Mexico - 4561-384 | ecosystem: Environmental > Aquatic > Marine > Hydrothermal vents | place: Mexico: Guaymas Basin | collected...
GATTATAAAAAGTTTATATACAGTTCTTAAAGGGAGTGAGGAGTATATAAAGTTTGCCTTTTTAACAGGTGTATCTAAATTCTCAAAAGCTTCTATCTTTAGTGGTCTTAATATGCTTAGAGATATATCACTTAACCCAAACTATGGAAATATATGTGGTTACACTCAAAACGATATAGAGACAACGATACTACCATACTTAGATGGTGTAGATTTAGAGAAACTAAAAGTATGGTATAACGGTTATAACTTCTTAAAAGATGATGTTTATAATCCGTTTGATATATTGCTTTTCATAAGTAATGAGTATTTATATGATAACTATTGGTTCACAAGTGGAACACCAACTTTTTTAATTAAACTTATAGAAAAAAACAATTATTTTTTACCAAAACTAGCGAACCTAACAGTAGGTAAAGAGCTTCTTGATAGTTTTGATATAGATAATATTGAGCTAGAGGTTATACTTTATCAGGCTGGGTATTTGACGATAGATGAAGTTCAGATTGATGAAGATTTAGAGATGATAGAGTATAAACTAAAACTACCAAATAGAGAGGTGAAAGTATCTTTAAATACTTTTATAATAGACTACTTAGTAAAACAAAACAACCCTAACCAAGATAAAAAGAATCTCATAAGAGCTTTAAAATCTGAAAACTTAGAGAGTTTTAACCAAGCACTACAAACTATATTTGCCTCAATCCCATACAACAACTACACAAACAACAACATCCAAACTTATGAGGGATTCTATGCTAGTGTAGTTTATGTATATCTACAATCTCTAGGATTAGATATAATAGGTGAAGATGTAACAAACAAAGGTAGAATCGACCTTACTGTTAAGATAAATGATTTAATCTACATCATAGAGTTTAAAGTGGGTGATGAAGATGCTTTAGCTCAAATAAAAACTAAGAACTACGCTCAAAAATATCTAAATGAAGATAAAACTATTTATCTTGTTGGAATCAACTTTGATAAAAAAGAGAAAAATATAAGTAAGTTCGAGTGGGAAAAAATGATAAGTAAATAGCACTATAACTATTTACTTAGGAGTGTTCAAAATTCCAATACAGAAGTTTGAACACTCTATTAATCTTAGTAAGTTTCTAATGTGGCACTTTTGATTAAAAAGCTGTTTGTTACTTGTGTAACTTTACCATTAGAATCTATCTCCACTAAACAGAGATAAAGATTTTTTGTTTTATCAGCATTTGTTATCGCTCTTGACCAAGCTTTAGCTAAATTTGTAGGATCTCTAAAAAAAGTTTTTATCGTTTTACCTTGTAGATAAAACTTACTTTCAGATGAAACTAAAAAGTAGTTAGTTGTTAACGCTTTGTCTATCACAAAAGCAGGAGTTGTTGCTGTATAGTTGTTGTTTATACTAAAAGTAGATTTGTAATCACTAGCAATCTCAAAAGGTTTTGCTAATTTGTTTAGTAACTCCATCTCAGCACTCATCCTATCTGTAACACTTTGACTCATTCTAGTAAAATCAGATAACATTCTACCAGTGCTTGTGTAGTAATCACTTGTAGTTTTAAAAGTGTTATCGTGTACTTTTACAACTTCATTATCAATGTTTACTGCTGCTCTTAAAATTGTGTCATCATTTGTAGTGAGTGTTATATTATCATCTACACTATTATTTGTAGCAGTCCCACCATCACTAGATTGACACCCTAAAAATAGTGTTAATACAACAACAGATAGAATCGATTTTATATCTCTATAATTCATAGGTTTTCCTTATTGTAAAGTAAGCTTTACTCCATTAGAAAGGCTTGAGATCTTGTTGTTTGAATCTATACTTTTAACTGCTATATATATAGTGTTGCCTGTTCCAGCAAAATCTACAACTTGTTTCCATGATGTATTTAAACCTGTATTAGATTCTATATAAAGTGAGATAGTTGAAGAATCATCAAATGTTGGTTCTGTTGAAGCATAGAGTAGGTATTTAGTTGAAGCTGTACTCATCTCAATAGTTGGTGCTGTTGTTTTTGAAACAGTTGAATCATCTAAAGGTTTTGTGAGAGCTACACCTGTTGTTGAGCTAGAGCTTCCTAAATCAGCATTTCCTGTAAGAACTATAAGGGTATCAGCTAAAAGCTTTTCAGTATCAACAATCTTATCAGCCATAAGACCGATTCTATCTGCCATAATACCAATATCATCTGAAAGTTTTGATACTAGCTCTTGTTGGTTAGTTACAGTTGTATCTAAAGCTTCTATGCTTGTATTTACTGTTGATACAGCATCGCAAGTTGTATCAGCATTTAAAACAGATACCAATAGTAATGAGGCTAGTGTAGCACTTATAAATCTTTTCATTTAAGATCCTTTTAATATAATTTCAAAAGCGTTTCAAAAGATGTAAAATGTTATTGTTTTAACAATAAAATTAAACAAATATGATACTTTTGTATTTGAATTTTAACAGATATTACTAAAATATATATTTAATATTAGGATTAAAGATGAAAAAAGAGAGATTGGTTTTAGGTGGTGGTTGTTTTTGGTGTGTTGAAGCTGTTTATAACAACATAAAAGGTGTTTTGAGTGCTGTTAGTTCTTATGCTGGTGGTGCTAGAGAGAATCCAACTTACGAGCAGATATGTACAGGTGTTAGTGGTCATGCTGAGGTTGTAGATATAGAGTTTGATAGTGATATTATATCAAGAGAGGAGCTTTTAAATATCTTTTTTTCGATTCATAACCCAACAACTCTAAATCAACAAGGAGCAGATAAAGGTACTCAGTATCGTTCAGTGATCTATTATGAGAATGAGCAAGATAAAGAGCTTATATTAAAAGTGATTGGGGAGCAACAAACAAACTTTGTATCTAAAATAGTTACAGAGGTTAGTGAGTTGCCAAAAGTTTTTAAAGCTGAAGATTATCATCAAAACTATTATAGTTTAAACTCTACTCAGGGTTATTGTCAAGCTGTGATAGCTCCAAAATTAAAAAAATTTATGACTGACTTTCCAGAGGTTTTAGGTTAAACTAAAACCTCTTAGTAAAGCAGGGTATATCACTTATAGATTTTAGCTCTTCAAAATTATCTATCTCGGCATTTACAGTCTCTGTAAATGTTTCCATAGTTTTTTCTAAATTTTTTTGAGCTTCATCTACAAGTTTTTGTTGGGTATTTTCTATCTCTTTAAATTTACTCATCGTCTCTAAAAAATATTTTTTATTATCTGTAAGTAAGATAATATCAGCTTTTTTAAGCCACTTTCTTATTGTCTTTCCATCTTTTACAAACTCTAAAATAATACTCTCTGTATTTTTTCCTGCTATATATTTTGGTACGGTAAAACCAACAAAATATGTAGGAGGGGTGTCATATTGTCTTTTAATTATATAATACATAGGGTAATTGTACAATAATTATGCTTATTTATGATAAACTTAAAAACTTTAATATAGGAAAAAATTATGAAACATCTTTATAACTTAGCGATTATTGGAGCTGGTCCTGCTGGTATAGCAACAGCAGTTGAGGGGTATTTACAGGGTATTAGAGATATTGTTTTACTTGAAAAAGATGTGAATCACAACTCTACTATTAGAAAATACTACAAAGATAATAAACGGGTAGATAAAGATTGGAAAGGTCAAAAGGTTGAGCTTGATGGTCGTATCTATTTTGTAGATGGCACAAAGGAAACAACACTTGATTTTTTTGATCAGATTTTAGAGAATCATTCGGTTGAGTTACAAACTCATGTTGAGGTTCAATCGATAGAGAAAAAAGATGATTATTTTGAGGTGAATATGGCAGGAAAAACCATACTAGCTAAAAAAGTAGTTGTAACTATTGGTAGAATGGGAAAACCAAATAAACCAAGTTACAAGATACCAACAACCATAAGAAAAAAGATAGCTTACACTCTTGATGGTTGTGGAGAGGGTGAGAAGATTTTAGTAGTTGGTGGTGGAGATAGTGCTGTTGAGTATGCTGTCGATTTGTGTGAAAAAAATGAGGTGGCTATCTGTTATAGAAGAGAGACTTTTAGAAGAGCAAACCCTACAAATCAAGTAAATATTGCTAAAGTTATAGATGAGAAAAAAGTTAGAGCTATATTAGGTATAAATATAGAAGCTTTAGAAGATGTTGATGGTAGAGTAAAAGTGATTTTTAAAGGTGCTGAAGATGAAGTTTTTGATAGGGTTATATATGCGATAGGTGGAACAACACCAAGTGCTTTCTTAGCTAGTTCTGGAATCAAAGAGGAGGATGGAAAACCTGTCCATGATGAAAACTATGAAACAAATATAGAGGGTCTTTTTGTAGCTGGTGATATAACTCAAGAGAGTGGAGGAAGTATAGCACTAGGGTTAAACCACGGTTATGCGATAGCTTGTTATATTCAAGGTGGTTGTGTACTACCTTAATCCTCTTTTATTATATGTGTGCTTAAGATAGATGGATCTTTTTCACTTATCACACCATCTGGTGTGGTTAGTAAAATCTCAACTTCACAATCCAAATACTCTGATGTTGAGATAGGTTTAAAGTTTTCATCTTCAAATGCTGATCTTTTAGCATTTTTGACAATAGAGTAAAATAGTGTCTCAGAATCATCTAAAATTTTAGATGAACCTCTGAGTTCATTATCTATATATAGGTTTATAGTTGTTGGAATTTTCTCATTTAAGAGTGGGTATTTATCTAAAAGTTCATCTTTGTTTATTGTTCTTTGTGCTTCTAAAACTTCAGCAATAGAATCACGAGCAAGTTGTAATAAAACAGAACGAGACATAAAGACCCCTTAGAAGTTTATCTAGTATTATAGCAAATTTTAATTTAGTAGCTTTTTTGATTTATAAACATTTATAATTTTAATCACAATCATAACACTAATCACTTGAAATAGCGCAGCTAAAATAAAAGCATAATAGTGTAGTATATCTATCGAGTTAGCTGAATAGGCTAGTGTAGCCATCGCTATAAGTAAAGTTAATGGCATAGAGTGGCTTAAACCCATAAGTATAGAATCTATAAACCCTAACTGTTTTAAAAATACAAACGATGCTAAAACTCTCATAAGAATCATAACAGAAGCGATAGTTATAGCTTTTAGGATGAGACCATCTATATTTAGAGCATCAAGATGGAAAGATGTTCCGATATGGATAAAAAAGATAGGTATTAAAAAACCAAACCCAAATGATGATAATTTTTCTGGTAATTGATGTTTATGTTTAAAAAAAGTTGGTATAAATATACCAGCTAAAAATGCTCCAAATGCTAACTCTAGTTTTAGGTAAAACATAACACCTACAAGTAAAAATAGTATCCCGATAGATAGTCGAATATCTTGCTCTTGATTATCCTTATGTGGCATTAAAGTAACAGAAACTTTAGGGTACCACCAAAAAAGAATCTCCATAGCTTTAAAAATTAAAAACATAAAGAAGATAAAAAAGATTAGAGATAATATAGTTTGTATAAGCCCAAACCCAAACCCAGATTCTAAAGCTGCTGATGTTATGGTTAAGAAACCTATACTTACAACCTCCCCAATAGCTCCAGCTGTCATAGATATAGCTAACCAAGGTGTTTTACCATACTCTTTTGATAATGTTGCTACAAGACCAACGGAGATAAGTGGTAGAAGTACAATAAATATTTTTCCAAGATCAAAATATAGGGAGTAGCTTATGGAGAATCCATATAGGAAAATGAGGTAGAAAACAACCCTTCTCATGATAGATTTTGGTGTTTTTATGATACTTCTTAAATCTATCTCTGTTCCAGCTATAAACATTAGATATAAAAAACCTATCTCAGCTACAACTTCAAAGAGATGTTCATCATGTAAAAAACCAACATAACCAAGTATAGAACCTAAGATAATCTCAATAGGGGTAGTTGGAAGTTTTAAAATTTTGGCAAAAAATGGTGAGAATATAATTATTAGAGCGATTGTAATAATTAAAGTGGTCTCACCCATCATCTAAACCTTTTTAGCCACTTCAAGGTTTAAAGATTTTAACATCTCTAAATCTTTGTTCATCTCTCTACCAGCTGTTGTTAGGTAGTTTCCTATAACTATGGAGTTAGCTCCATTTGTAAAAATCTCAGCTTGTCTATCTCCAAACATCATCTCTCTACCACCAGCAACCATAATCCTTTGAGCATTAGGAATCATCTCTTTTGTGAGTTTTACAAGTTTTAGTGCTTCATCAACACTTAGTGAGTTTGGTTGTAACTCTAACGCTTCATTATGATGGTAAAAGTTTATAGGTACAGAAGATGGGTTTAGTGAGTTTAGAGATTCTAACATCGAGATTCTATCTTCATTAGATTCACCTAAACCAAAGATTCCACCAGTTATAAGAACCATTCCAGCTTTGTTTACATTTTGGCAAGTCTCATACCTCTCACTCCAAGGGTGAGTTGTGCAAATTTGTGGGTAAAAAGATTCTGAAGTTTCAAGATTGTGGTTATAAGCTTTAACACCAGATTCTTTTAAAACTAAAAGTTGTTCAAGTGTAGCAGTACCATTACAAGCTATAAGTCTAAGCTCAGGGGCAACCTCTATAACAGCTTTTGCTACATCACAAACAAATTTTAGAGTTTTATCATTTAACCCTTTATCAGCAGTAACAAGGCAAAAACCTAATGCTCCAGCATCTCTAGCACTGATAGCCTCTTTTTGAATTTCTTCGATAGGTTTTTGTTTAAATCTCTCTATATCTGCTTTATAGCGAACACTTTGTGAACAAAACTTACAATCTTCGTTACAAGTTCCACTATTTATGTTACAGATTGAGCATAAAAAAATCTTCTTATCCATTGTTTTCTCTTTTAAATTCAAATATTTTTGTTTGGTAAGTTAACTCACCATCAGGTTTAGCATACTGAGTTACTATAAATTTATCATCTTTTGTCTCTAACATCATACACTCAGAAGTTGGTTTTTTTCTTCCACAAATCTCACCAGAGTTTAAAAATAGGGTGCCGTTGTTAAACTCAGTATGGAAATGGTGAGTATGCCCAAAAATAACCACATCGGTATCTGGTGCCATATAGTATGGTAGATGCATAAGTTTAAACTTTAATCCATCAAGTTTAAAGTAAAAAGGCTCTTGAACTAACTCAAAATCTTCATGGTGTTGAACTAAATGAGCATCATTGTTGCCATAAACCGCTAAGTAATCAAGTGAACAGTTTTTAAGCATTTGAAGAATCTCAACCTCCACAATATCACCAGCATGGATAATAAACTCAGCACCATTCTCTATAAGCATAGCTATCGCTTTTTTGGCTTTTTTAACTTTTTTGTGTGTATCTGAGATGATTCCTATTTTCATAATTAACCTTTTTTATGCTAAAATTCCACTTTAAGCATGTGTTACTTTTTGAGAATGACTATCTCAAGCACTGTAAAGCCCAGCTATTTTTATAATAGTTGGGCTTTTTTTTTGTGGGTAGTGTTGGGTGGGAGTGCTGAAAAAAGGAAAACACACATGCTTAAGATGTTAATCCTTTTGCTAATAATTGGTTACTTAACCAAACTATTTTAGCAAACTAAAGAGGGACTCGTCACCCCTCTTTAACATCTTCCTTTGGTGTACGATTCTTACACTTAACACACTCATAAACCTCTTTATTTCTGTAAGTTCTAGGTGCTAGTACACCACTACAACCATCCTCTTTACATTTTATAGTTGTTGGTTCAAACTTACTTATAAACTTACAATCAGGGTAGTTTTCACACCCCCAAAAAGCTCCACGGCGAGATTGTTTCCAAAGAAGCTTACCACCACAATCTGGACAAGGTACTTCAGAAGTTTTACTCTCACTTGCCATACTTTTAGTATTTTTACAATCAGGATAACCAGAACAAGCTAAAAATTTACCATTTCTACCATTTTTAACTATCATCTCTTTGCCACATTTATCACACTTCTCATCTGAAGTTTCCACTTTTACCTCTACGGCATTACCCTCATCATCAACTTGTTCAGTATATTTACATTTTGGGAAACCACTACAAGCGATAAAGTTACCAAATCTACCACTTCTTAAAAGTAACTCTTCACCACATTTAGGACACATACGACCAAGAGGTTTAGCGATTTTTAAACTTACAATATTCTCTTTACCTTGAGCAATTTGCTCCATAAATGGGAAATAAAAGTCACTTAGAAGTTGTTGCCAATCAACTTTAGCTTCTGAAACTTCATCAAGTTTTTCCTCCATATTTGCTGTAAAAGATATATCTACAATGTTAGCAAAATGTTTCTCTAAAATTTTAGTAACAGTAAAAGCCATCTCTGTTGGGATAATCTGCTTTTTCTCAATCGTAACATAAGTACGACCGCTCAAAGTTGCGATAGTTGGGGCATAAGTAGATGGACGACCAACACCCTCAGATTCTAACTTTTTAATCAAAGAGGCTTCAGAGTATCTTGATGGTGGCTCTGTAAAATGTTGCTCAGGTTTTATCGTTTGAATCTCAGCTTTTTCACCCTCTTTTAGAGTTGGTAGAAGTTTATCTTTATCTTCAGTTCCAGTTAGAGCATAAAAACCATCAAAAATCAGTTTTCTACCACTAGCACGGTAGATATTATTTTCACCTGTAAAAGTGATACTTTGTTGTTCAAACATAGCATCATTCATCTGTGTAGCCATAAATCTTTCATAGATTAAACGGTAAAGTTTTATCTCATCAGGTTTTAAAAAAGTTTGAGCTATCTCAGGTGTAAAATGTAACATAGTTGGGCGAATCGCTTCGTGAGCCTCTTGTGCCCCTTTTGCTTTTTTAGTATATACTTTAGGCTCTTTTGGTAGATATTTTTCACCAAATCTATCCACAATAATATCACGAACAGCATCAACAGCCTCTTTAGCTAAGTTTAGTGAATCTGTTCTCATATATGTGATAACACCTGATGTTCCATCTGGAGTTTTTACACCCTCATATAGTGTTTGTGCTACCATCATCGTTTTTTTAGGTGTAAAACCTAGCTTTGATGAAGCAGTTTGTTGTAGAGTTGATGTCATAAATGGTGGTGGTGTAGCACTTTTTCTCTGTTTTGTTTCAAGTTTAGAGATTGTAAAACTATCAGCTTTTACACTATCTAGTATAGTTGTTGCCATCTCTTTATTTTCGATAGATAATTTTGAGAGTTTTTTACCATTATGAGATATAAGTGAAGCATCTATATTTGTTTTAAAAACAGTATCAATAGACCAATACTCAACAGGTACAAAAGCTTGAATTTCACGCTCTCTATCTACAACAAGTTTAAGTGTAGATGATTGAACACGACCACCTGAAAGCCCTTTTTGAATCTTAGATGCTAATAGTGGTGAGAGTTTATACCCAACTACACGGTCAAGGATTCTTCTAGCTTGTTGAGCATTTACCATATTCATATCTATTTTTCTAGCAGATTCTAAAGCATGTTTTATAGCTGTTTTTGTGATCTCATGAAAAACGATTCTAGGGAGCTCCTCAGGATCTTTTTTTATAGCATGAGCTATATGCCACCCAATAGCCTCACCCTCGCGATCCTCATCGGTTGCGATATAGATAGTATCAGCTTTCTTTGCTAATGCTTTTATCTCTTTAACAGTTGGAGCATTCTCTTTAGCAACAGAGTATGTTGGTATAAGATGATGTGTTTCCTCATCCACTTTGATTCCAAATCTTGATTTTGGTAAATCTCGGATGTGACCTTTAGAGGCGATAACCTCATACCCTTTACCTAAAAAGTTTTTTATAGTCCTAGCTTTTGCAGGTGATTCGACAATAATTAAATCCAAAGTTCCATCCCTATATAGTGGTATAGTGTTTTTTATTGAGCGAAGTGTATCAAAAAAAGATTAAATAGTGAAAATTAAAGGAAATACTTAATTTATTAAAGTTATTATTTGATGTGACGATTATATAGGTATCAGCAAGGAAGCTGAGAACAAAATATTAAGAAGAGCGAAAGGCTCTTACCCTAAAAGGATTTATTATGGGATTTAGAATTAATACAAATGTTAGTGCGATGAACGCACATAGAAATTCACTTCAAACAAATGTGAATTTAGATAAAAGTTTACAAGCGTTAAGTTCAGGTCTTCGTATCAATACAGCAGCAGATGATGCTTCTGGTATGGCGATTGCGAATCAACTAAAATCACAATCAACTGGTTTAGGTCAAGCGATCAGTAATGCTAATGATGGTATTGGTGTAGCTCAAACAGCTGATGGTGCTTTAGATGAGTATGAAAATATTATCAATACGGTTAGAACTAAATCTATCCAAGCAGCATCTGATGGTCAAAATGCTGATTCAAGAGCTGCTATCCAAAGAGATATTGATAAACTTTTAGAGGAAGCTGATAATATTGCTAACACAACATCGTTTAATGGTCAACAACTTTTAAATGGTGATTTTCAAAATAAAAGTTTCCATATTGGTGCTTATTCTGAAGAGACTGTTGGTATCAACATAGCAAATACACAAACAAATACTATTGGTCGTCATGTTGATACAACTGGTTCATTAGCTGTTGATACAGTAGCATTAGCTGCTGGTGATCTTACAATTAATACAGATGCTTTAACTGCTGCTGTTAATGTTGGTGCTACATCTGCTGAATTAGGTGAGGATGGAGATACTGTGAGTATCGCTCATAGTGCTGATTCTGCTTGGGCAAAAGCTGCGGCTATCAATGCTATCTCTAACTTAACAGAGGTTACAGCTGTTGCTTCAACTGAAGTAAATGGTGTTGCTGTTGTATCTGGTACTATTAGTGCTGGTGATTTAACGATTAATGGTATCGATATTGGTAAAGTTGATGTAACATCAAGTGATGCTGATGGTGCTTTAATGAATGCCATCAATGCTCAAACAGATAAAACAGGTGTTGTTGCTACAAATGATGGTGGAAAACTATCTTTACACTCAACTGATGGTAGTGATATCGTTGTGAGTGGAGCAACAGCTGTATCTGCTACTACTGGTTTAGCACAAGCTGTAAATAGTGGTGATATAACTCTAATCTCTGACCATACAGTTCAAATGAGTGCAGGTGCTTCACATGTTGGATTTGTTAGTGATGCTAAATTATCTAAAGAGAAAAGTAGTACACTTAGTGCTATTGATGTAACAACAAGAGAGGGCGCTGAGAAAGCTATCCGTTCAACAGATGCTGCTCTAAAACAGTTAGATGCGATTCGTTCTAATATCGGTTCTACTCAAAATCAGTTAGAATCTACGATAAGAAACATTAGCGTTACTCAAGTAAATGTTGCTTCTGCTGAATCACAGATTCGTGATGTTGACTTTGCTGCTGAATCGGCTGAGTTCTCAAAACAAAACATTTTAGCTCAATCTGGTACTTATGCTATGACACAAGCTAACTCTGTTCAACAAAATGTTATGAGATTATTACAATAGTAATTCTTTTTTTAACTAACCTCTAAAATTTTATTTTAGAGGTTATCTACATATAATTTATATTCTATCCCTTTTTTATCAATCTATAATTTATCAAAATAATATTTTGGAACATATTTTGCTTTTATTTTTAAAATATCCAAAAAAGGACTTATAAATGGGTTTTAGAATCAATACAAACATTGGTGCAATGGACGCACATAGAAATTCCCTTCAAACAAATGTAAAATTAGATAAGAGCTTACAAGCGTTAAGTTCAGGTCTTCGTATCAATACAGCAGCAGATGATGCTTCTGGTATGGCGATTGCGAATCAACTAAAATCACAAGCTACTGGTTTAGGTCAAGCGATCAGTAATGCTAATGATGGTATTGGTGTAGCTCAAACAGCTGATGGTGCTTTAGATGAGTATGAAAATATTATCAATACGGTTAGAACTAAATCTATCCAAGCAGCATCTGATGGTCAAAATGCTGATTCAAGAGCTGCTATCCAAAGAGATATTGATAAACTTTTAGAGGAAGCTGATAATATTGCTAACACAACATCGTTTAATGGTCAACAACTTTTAAATGGTGATTTTCAAAATAAAAGTTTCCATATTGGTGCTTATTCTGAAGAGACTGTTGGTATCAACATAGCAAATACACAAACAAATACTATTGGTCGTCATGTTGATACAACTGGTTCATTAGCTGTTGATACAGTAGCATTAGCTGCTGGTGATCTTACAATTAATACAGATGCTTTAACTGCTGCTGTTAATGTTGGTGCTACATCTGCTGAATTAGGTGAGGATGGAGATACTGTGAGTATCGCTCATAGTGCTGATTCTGCTTGGGCAAAAGCTGCGGCTATCAATGCTATCTCTAACTTAACAGAGGTTACAGCTGTTGCTTCAACTGAAGTAAATGGTGTTGCTGTTGTATCTGGTACTATTAGTGCTGGTGATTTAACGATTAATGGTATCGATATTGGTAAAGTTGATGTAACATCAAGTGATGCTGATGGTGCTTTAATGAATGCCATCAATGCTCAAACAGATAAAACAGGTGTTGTTGCTACAAATGATGGTGGAAAACTATCTTTACACTCAACTGATGGTAGTGATATCGTTGTGAGTGGAGCAACAGCTGTATCTGCTACTACTGGTTTAGCACAAGCTGTAAATAGTGGTGATATAACTCTAATCTCTGACCATACAGTTCAAATGAGTGCAGGTGCTTCACATGTTGGATTTGTTAGTGATGCTAAATTATCTAAAGAGAAAAGTAGTACACTTAGTGCTATTGATGTAACAACAAGAGAGGGCGCTGAGAAAGCTATCCGTTCAACAGATGCTGCTCTAAAACAGTTAGATGCGATTCGTTCAGATATCGGTTCTACTCAAAATCAGTTAGAATCTACGATAAGAAACATTAGTGTTACTCAAGTAAATGTTACAGCTGCTGAATCACAGATTCGTGATGTTGACTTTGCTGCTGAATCGGCTGAGTTCTCAAAACAAAATATTTTAGCTCAATCTGGTACTTATGCTATGACACAAGCTAACTCTGTTCAACAAAATGTTATGAAACTATTACAATAATAGTTTCATAATGGAATGAAACTTGCTTTTAATTTTAAAAGTGAGTTTTTCAAATGGGCATTTATGAAAACAATATCGCTGCTTTATCAACAGTAGATCCTGAGTTAGCAGCTAAGCTACTAAAAATCAAAACAAACCAAAAATATGAAGTGTTTGCTAATGGACACTATGCTGATGCTAATATTTTAGAGATAGAAGAAAACCATTTTATGTATGAAAAACGACCTCTTGATGAGATAGAGGAGCGTTATATAGAGATATTACATAAATATAAATTATATAAGGTAATGTATATTTATGGGATAGGTAATGGTTATCTTTGTAATATGCTTCTACAAAACTTTTTTCATAACTATATATATATTTTTGAGCCTGAATTAGAACTTATATATATAGCATTAAATCTTACAGATTTTTCAGAAGATATAAAATCTGGAAGAGTTATAATTCTTCATACTTTAAATTTCAATTCTATAAATTTTAGACGCATAGTTGTTGGACTTGCTGCTGTACATTTTAAAGCTTATGATTTACTTCTAAATGGATCTTTTTATGAAAAATATTTAGATGATATACAACATGTGAATAAAGAGATTATAAAAGTTTTTCAATATTTTGTAATTGCTACTGGAAATGATGCTAATGATGAGTTGTTAGGTTTAAAACATTTTATGCAAAATTTAGAGTTGATGTTAAAAAACGCAACTTTAAGAGAGATTGAAAAAAATGGTAAAAATACAGAAACGGCTATTATTGTAGCTACTGGGCCATCTTTAGCAAAACAGTTACCACTTTTAAAGAAAATAAAAAATAGTGTAACCATAATAGCTGCTGATGCTAGTTTACCTGTTTTAGAAAAAGAGGATATTAAACCAGATATAGTTACAACGCTTGAGAGAACAGCAAGAACAGGTGAGTTTTATGAACATACATCAGTAGAGTTTCAAAAAGATATTATCTTTTCTTTAACTGCTATTGTAGCTAAAGAGCTAGTAGATAATATTAAAGATGGGCAATTTCAATTTAGTATGAGACCAACGGGACACCATTATAAATATATGGGTTTTGATGATTATGGTTATCTAGGTCTTGGTATGAGTGCTGCGAATATGGCTTATGAACTTGCTAGTTCTATGAATTTTAAACAGATTATTATTATTGGTCAAGATTTGGCTTATGGTAAAGATGGAAGTAGTCACTCTAAAAATCATATTTTTGGTACTGATGAGATTAAAAATAAAAAAAATGATCAATACACTCTTGCTTATGGTGGAGATGGTGAGGTTAGAACAACTAGAGTATGGAAACTATTTTTAACTGGTTATGAAAATAGTGTTGCTCAAAATAATAAAGATAAAAAGTTTTTAACGATAAACTCTACTGAGGGTGGAGCAAGGATAAAAGGCACCACAGAGTTACCTTTTGAAAAAGCGGTAGAGAAATATGTAGATACTAAGCATATAAAAGAGAAAATAGTTTTAGAGATTCCAACTCGTGATGAGTACCTAGAAAATCTAAAAATATCTAATGAAAAACTTACAAAAGCGATAGATCTTGGAAAAGATATGAAAAAAACTGCTAAAAAGCTTTTAAAAAGTTTAACAAAAATAATTAGACAATATAAAAAGTATGATATAGCAGATATCCATCTTCATGTAAAAGAGAAAGAGACAAGAAAGATGGTAGATAAGATAGCTATTATCCGTGATAAATATTATAAAGCTGAATTTAGAGAGTTTTATGAATCATTAATATCACCACTTCTTACTCATCTGGAGTATGATATAGCTTACTGGAGTTTACAGATAGAAACGATGAAAAAAGACAGAATCCATAAGAACTGGAAAATGATACTTTTTCATCATGAGTGGGCTACTAGGATTATGATAAATTTAGATGCTATTTTAGAGATTTTAGAACCTAAAAAAGTTGATCTTGAAAATACAATTTTAATTGAAACAAAAGAGTAGAGAGATTATTTTAATAATTTCTCTATATCCTCTCTAATATCCTCAGGTTTAGTAGCAGAAGCGTATCTTTTTACAACTTTACCCTCAGAATCTACTAAAAATTTAGTGAAATTCCATTTTATACTCTCTGTTCCTAAAAAGCCACTTTTCTCTTTTTTTAGGAATTTATAAAGTGGGATGGTGTTATCTCCATTTACATCTATTTTTGAGAACATATCAAAGTGTATATTATAGTTTTCATGGCAAAAGATTTTAATCTTTTCATTATCTTTTGGTTCTTGTTTCCCAAATTGGTTTGATGGGAATCCTAGTACCATAAAATTTTTATCTTTATATGTTTGGTAAAGCTTCTCCAATCCAGCATATTGAGGTGTGAATCCACACTCACTTGCTACATTTACTATGAGTAAAACTTTACCTTTATAGTTACTCATAGCTACCTCATTTGAATCTATATCTTTTACTTTAAAATCATAAATACTCATACTTTTCTTCTCTCCATCTCATCAACAACTTTAGCTACAACTAAATCAGATGTTATGTTTAGTGAGGTTCTACACATATCTAAGATTCTATCTACTGCTACAATCAAAGCCATATACTCAACAGGTAAGCCTATCTGATTTAAAATCACCACCATCATAACTAACGAAGCACTAGGTAGGGCAGCTACACCAACACTCAGAGCAACTACTGTTACACCAAGTAGTAGTTGGTCACCAAAACTTAAATCTACTCCAGCTAAATTCGCTATATATAAAACTGCTACTGTTAGATATGCTGCTGTTCCATCCATAGAAACTGTCGCACCTAAAGGTAGTACAAATGAGGCTGTTTTTTTACTAACTCCACCTATCTCCTCAGATACCCTCATAGATACAGGTAGTGTCGCAGCTGATGAAGCGGTAGAAAATGCCATAATAGGAGCTTCTCTCACATCAGATAGATAACGGTATGGGTTTACTTTCCCAAAAAATGCTAAAACTGCTGGAAGTGTTATAATGGCGTGAAAAACTAAAACACCAATAACCACAAGCACATATTTCCATAAACCTAAAACCACATCTATCCCTTGTTCAGCTATAACATAAGAGATGAGTGAAAAAACACCGATAGGGGTAAGGAGTATAACCCACCCAGCCATCTTTAACATCGCTTCTGAAACAGCATTGAAAAGTGTTTGTAAACTCTCTTTCTCTTTAGGTTTTAGGTAGAGTGAAGCTACACCAAAAAGTATAGCAAAAACTATGATTTGCATCATAGAACCGTTACTAAGTGAGTTAAATATATTTGTTGGTATAAAACTCAAAATCATCTTCTCAAATGAGAAAGGGGCTATGGTGTTTGCCTTTTCATAAGCTAATCCAGCACTACTTACAACATCACCGATTCCTACTATATCCATAACAATGATAGCTGTTGTAACTGAAAGCGCTGTTGTTAAAACATAAAGCCCTATCGTTTTTAGACCAATATTTTTAAGATGCTCAATCGAGCCTAATCCTAAAATAGCTATAAATATACTAGCAAACACAAGTGGCACAACTAACATCTTTAAAAATGATATAAATATATCACCGATTAGTTTTTGCTCTAACGCTAACTCTGGTAAAAAAATACCAAATAAACCCCCTAAAACGATACCTAAAACAACAAGTGTGTTTGTTGTGGCATATTTTTTTACTCTATGAATCAAAATCTCTCCTCTTACTTTAGTATATTGTAACATAACTCAAAGTTTATATAAAAAAAATGGTGGTTATTAAATCTTATTGTGTTATTATTGAATAGATATTATTTGGAGTTTATAAGTTTGTTAATAAAAAAGATATTTGTACTTACTTTATGTTTATTTTATAGCACATTAGTAGTAGCTAAAGATGGATACACAATCAACTTTGCTCCATTGCCTACTAAAAGCTCTTCACAAAATGTAAAAGATTTTTTACCTATAAATCAGTTTTTAAAAGAAAAATTATCTCTTCATATAAATTATGTTTATAAAAAAGATTATCAAGATATATTGGATGGTTTTAAAGATGGAACTATCGATATGGCTTATCTTGGTCCATTACCTTTTATATCTTTGAGAAAAGATTATAAGCACGCAGAGCCGATAGTAACATTTAAACAATCAGATGGCTCTAGTAAATATAGATGTGTTTTAGCAAAATTTAAAAATGATATATTTACAAAAGATAAAAAAATAAAAGTAGCACTTACACAGCCATTATCAACTTGTGGATATTTAATGACAAATATTTTACTTAAAGATAAATTTAATCTTGATCTTAAAAATCAAAAATATAAATATAAAATGTCACATACAAATGCTTTGATTTCAGTGGTAAAAGGGGAGTTTTTATTAGCCGGAGCTAAAAAAAGTATAGCTAGTAAATTTAAAACACTAGGTATGGAGATTATTGCTCAGAGTAAACTTTTACCTGGTTTTAGTTTAGTTGTAAATACAAAAACATTAACAAAAAAACAGATTTTAAAGATTCAAGAATCTTTGCTTAGTGTTTCTCAGAGTGAATATAAAAAATGGGGTGGTATATCATCAAATGGTCTTGTAAAAGCACATCTTAATGATTATGATAGTTTAAATGTAGATTTTAAAATACCTAAAAAGGGAAATTTGAAATGAAAAAATTATTTGCCTTAGTGTTTATAGTACTTTTTTTAATCACAATAACAATCTACAAATATATGGAGATCTCTAAAGATGAGGCTATCCAAAATTTAGCAGATAAAACATTAGAGTTTGTAAAGATAGCAAATAAGGCTGTTTTAGATACATATATGGTTGTAGCAAAAAAAGATTTTTTTGATATTATGAAAAATGGTGAAGTTCTTAAAATATTATCAAAATTCAAATACGCGACTATTGATGAGCAAAATATATTAAGAGGTGAACTTTACCGTTTACTATATAAAGATTATGAGTTATTAAAAAAATTAAATGTGAGACAATTTCATTTCCATACTTATGATGGTAAAAGTTTACTTAGATTTCATCTACCATATAAAAATGGTGATAATCTTATGAGTTTTAGAAAATCTGTTAAAATCGCAAATACCAAATTTAAGCCAGTTTCTGGGTTTGAGGGTGGTAGAGTTTATCCAGGTTATAGATATGTTTTTCCTATAACTTATGATGAAGATCATTTAGGTAGTGTAGAGTTTTCAGTATCATTTGAGGGTATAGAGAAAAAACTTAAAAATATTGTACCTTTTTATGGGCATAGAATTATCTTTGATAAGGAGATAATTTATAATAAAATTTTTAAAAAGAATCGAGAACTGTTTGTAGAATCAAAATTTAGTAGTGATTATTATTCAGAGAATTATTGTATATCTAAATCTAATGGAGATAAAGAACATGATAAATTTGTAGATAAAGTTACAAAACTTGTAAAAGATAGTCCAAATTTTATGAAAAAATTAAATTCTAAAAAAAGCTTTGCTATACCGATTATTGATAATAATTTAGGTTATATAGTAACTTTTCTAAATGTTAAAAATATTGATAACAAAAGTGCGGCTTATGTGATCTCATTTGGTAAATTTCAGGATATTGTAGGGATTCAACAAAGATATAATAATCTTGTATTTATAGGTCTTTTTGTTGCTATTTTTATATATCTTCTTGTTATCACAGTGTTGTTTCAAGTTCAAAAGATAAAGGTTGAAGCTTCAAAACTTCAAAAGTTTATAGATATACAAAACTCAATCGTTATCTTAACAAATGGTGTTAAGTTTAAATTTGCTAATAAAAAGTTTTTTGATTTTTTCGGTTATAGAGATTTGGAATATTTTTTACAAGAGCATTATTGTATATGTGAGCATTTTCTTGAGATGGATAACTTTTTTAATCTTTCCCATGTTATGGATAGTGAAGATAGTTGGGTAGATTCTCTTTTAAATCTACAAGGTAGTAAAAGAATAGTATCTATGAGAGATAAAAACTCTATCATTCATGCTTTTAGTGTTTCTATAAATAAATATGATGAAGATAATTATATAATCGATTTTAGTGATATAAGTGATACTATGCGTGAAAAGATTCAGCTTCAAGAGCAAGTGATAAAAGATCAACTTACAAAAGCTTACAATAGAGTTTATTTTGAGAAGAATATAGATTCTCTAATAGCTATCAATAGAGAAAAAGGTAAAGAGACAGGAATTATCTTTTTTGATATAGATCATTTTAAAAATGTAAATGATACTTATGGGCATCAGGTTGGTGATGATGTTTTAAAAACGATAGTAAAAATCGTAAACTCAAATATTAGAGATGATGATAAGCTTATCCGTTGGGGTGGTGAGGAGTTTATTATTATCTTTTGTACTTCTAGTATAGAAAATGTTTATAAAAAAGCAGAGCATTTAAGGGTTAGTATAGAGCAGTATAGGTTTGATGAAGTTGGTAGTTTAACTTGTAGTTTCGGGGTAATTTTACATAATGATAGTTACAGTATAGATGAATCTATAAAAAAAGCTGATGCTAAATTGTATGAAGCTAAAAATAGTGGTAGAAATAGGGTAGTGGTATAAAATAGAGGAGATGGTGTATGAATTTAGATAAGGTGATAGCTGGTTTTTTTATAATATTGGCGATGACATTAAACTTTGGTTTTTGGTATGGTGATGCTCTTGATATGCACATCCACAATAAATATGAGCTTTTTGCTGCGATAGTTGTAAACTTGATAGCTACTGTTTTAAAACTTGGTGATAAAACTCAAATTGGTTCTGTTTTGATAGCTACAAGTTTAGTTGCTGATTTACAACTAATCATAGCTGCTACAATTTGGACAATTTTTGCTGTTGGTGATACTATTGACCCTGAGATATTTGGTGTGATTATCTCTTTAAGTAGTGGAGCATTACTAGCAAATGTAACCTCTGTTGTTTTATATATCGGTGATACATTAAAGTCAAAAAGATAACTTTATGAACGATAGCTCTTTATGGATTATCCTACAAAGGATGAGACTCCCTTTTGTGGTGATTCTAGTTACTTATACAATTGCTATGATAGGTCTTATCTTAATCCCTGGTATAGATAATGATGGAAATGTTTACTATATGAGTATTTTTGATGCTTTTTATTTTGTGACATATATGGCTACTACTATCGGTTTTGGGGAGATTCCATACCCTTTTACACATGAGCAAAAGATTTGGGTTTCTATGTCTATCTATCTTACTGTTCTTGGTTGGTTTTATGGAATCGGTGCTTTAGTCTCTTTACTTCAAGATAAACTTTTTATCAGTGAGATAGCGATAGCTAGATTTCAACGATCAGTTAAAAATATAAAAGAGGATTTTGTTATAGTGTTGGGCTATAATGAGACCACTAGTGAGATTATTAGGCGGATGTTAGCTGCTAAGATGAGGGTAGTAGTTATAGAGAAAGATCAAGCAAAAGCTGATTATCTTATGCTTGAGGGTTTTATACCTAATGTTCCTGTCTTAGTAAAAGATGCTCATAACCCAAAATCTTTGGAGTTTGCTGGGATAAAATCTAAATATTGTAAAGGTATCATCTCACTTTTTGAGAGTAATATTTTAAATCTTCGTATGACACTATCTTCAAAACTTTTAAACCCTAAAGTTAGTGTTGTAGTAAAAGCAACAACACCTGAAGAGAGTGAGAATCTCATAGATGCTGGAGCAGATATTGTTGATAATCCATTTAAGATAATCTCATATCAGTTAGAGATGGCACTGAAAGCTCCTAGCCTTTTTAAGCTAGAAAATTGGCTTTATAAAACAGATACACTAGAGACTAAAACTTTTTCGATTCCTAGTAGTGATATTTTAATCTGTGGATATGGGAGACTTGGCTCAAACCTATACTCAATGTTTATAAAAAATGGTATCACTCCAACTATTATCGAGATTGATGAGAAAAGGGTTGAGGTAGCTAAATATGATGGTGTGAAAAATATTATCTATGGTAGTGCTGATGATCATATATCATTAGAGAAAGTGGATATAAAAAATATGAAGTTAGTTATCATAGCCACAGATAACGATACAACAAACCTCTCTATCTTATCTACGATAAAAAAACTTAAATCTAAAGCGTTAGTTATAGCAAGGGAGAATGAGATAACAGATTTTTCAATCTTTTCACATGCTAAGATAGATCATCTTTATATTCCAGCAAAGATTCTTATCCATAAAACGACAAATGCTATCTCAAACCCTCTAAGCGATAGACTGATAAGGGTGATAACACACAAAGATGAAAAATGGGGTCAAAAGCTTTTATCTGAGCTTGTAAAACATATAGGGATTAACCCTATAACAGTTGAGCTAAATATCACAAAAGATGATGCTTACGAAATATATCTACATCTAAAGAAATCTGGCAATAGTATGAAATTGGGTTTATTAAAACTATCAAGACGGGACAGAAACCAAAAAAATAATCTTATCCCACTTTTCATAAAAAGGGATAATGCTGAGTTGTTATTACCTGATGATGATGTTGAGTTACAGATAGATGATAAGATTCTTTTTGCTTGTGATGAGAATGCTAAAGATGATTTAGAGTATGTAGCAAACAACTCTTATGAGTTTAGATATATATTCTCAGGTAAAGATAAAAAATTCTTCTTTAAAGGTTAAATATGAGATTAAAAGCAAACTATGTAGATATAAAAAATAGAGTTATATTTCCTGCTCTAGTTGT
>Ga0256837_1000944_pt1 | contig 21676 bp, 14 predicted proteins | sample 4562384metaG_FD_185976 | JGI IMG/M metagenome (GOLD analysis project Ga0256837, IMG submission 185976) | Hydrothermal vent microbial communities from Guaymas Basin, Mexico - 4561-384 | ecosystem: Environmental > Aquatic > Marine > Hydrothermal vents | place: Mexico: Guaymas Basin | collected...
TAAAACTGAATTGAAAAATTATTTAGAAACAAATGCTGCTTTTAATACATCTAACCTACTCCCCGTAAATTCAAAAGATATTGATGGGAAAGCACCGGAATTTTATCTGGAAGATTTTTGCCCTATTCAAAAACACGAGACGATACTCTATACCGCAAACGGAGGAGTTGGAAAAAGCTATACCCTCTTAAGAATATTAATGGAGCTAGAGTATCGAGGCGTTAAAACACTTGGATGGTTTAGTGAAGATAGTCTGTGCATCACAAAAGAGAGAATGCAGACTCTTGTAAAAAGAAGTGGATATTTAAAAGATATAAATATCTCGCTAATGGGAAAAGAGTCTCGACCAAGACCTTTTTTACAATATGGAAAAGGAAAGCAGTTTGAGCCATCAGCATTTTTTTATGAGTTTACACAAATCGTAAAAGAGTATGACGTAATACTTCTTGATCCGCTTGATTCTTTTGTGTCTTATGATGAAAATTCCAATACAGAAGCAAGATATCTTATCAATCTCTTTAATGAATGGCTCGTAAAAGAGAAAAAAACACTCCTGCTTATCCATCATCACAATAAATCAGGAGAAGCAAGAGGTGCATCGGCTTTTGTAAATGCAGTAAGAGTTCATTGTGAAATTCAGACTGATAAAGACATGCCTTACAATAGAGATGTTGCTATTAAAAAGGCTAATCATATAGAAAATAAATACACATATGAGCTTCCGATATTTCCTATTGATATGGAGAAAGAAATCGAAAAAATCAACGCAGAAGGAAATATGATTATTTTAGATGACGAAAGAAAAACAACACCAGAAGATGAGGAGATGTTTAAAACATTAGAAGAAGAGTTTGGATATATCATTGAGGAGTAAAAGATGAAAACAATAAGCGAAAATAAAGAATTTGAAGTTATTAAAGCAGAAAGATCCAGTGATCACTTTGTGCAATATCTAAATCAGGATGAACAGATACAGTATTTTGGGAAGTTGAGCTTTATTAACAGTTCTCTTCTTGAAAATGAGCTACCTATCTATCTTCCGCTAAAAAGAATAAAACAAAGTAAAATTAATAAGCGTTTCAATGAAAACAATAGAATACTTGAAATCCCTAGTGAGCATTTTGATAAGGTGGAAATAAGAGGAAGGCTTTTAGGGCAACACCATAAAGATATTATGGAGATTTTATTAAGCTATCAAAAAAGATTCTCTAAATCAGAGCATAGTTTTAATGTTGTTTTTACTGCATATAATATAAAAAAACAGCTCAGAAAAAATATAACGAAGCAACAAGTAATACAGCATCTCAAAGAGATAACAGAATTTAGACTCAATACATATTCTACTATTAACGGCAAATCCAAAATTGATTACAACTTTGGATTTATTGACAGTGTTTCGCTAACTGATGATACAACCATTAAAGTTAGATTTACACAGGAATATACCTACTTTCTTGCAAAAACAAAAGGACTGCACTACTCTGATTATATTGAGGATATTATTGCCATTGATCAAAAAGCAAAAGAGTGGAGCCAGGAACTAAAATTAAAATCTCACAAAATCAATCCTGATTTTCTAAAAGCAATTGTTCGCTATATGATTAACCATAATGGCAATAACAGTCAAATAAAAATAGATAACTTAATTGAAAAACTGAATTTTAAAAATCTGATTTCTGCTGAACATCTCAATAACTACATAACAGATTTACGTAGAGAAAATGTTCGCAATTATCTTCAGGAGAAGTTTGGAATTTCACTTACAAATGATGATAAAACATTAACTTTTCAAGCACTTGAAGATAAGAAAAAATATATTGTTTCTGGAAAAATAGATAACAAAAAAGGTAACTCAAATGTTTAAGTTTTCTTGCATTTTTAATACTTGTAGGGGCTCTAAAATTCTAATTAGGGGCTCTAAAATTCTAATTTTTAAAAATAACACCCCTATTTTAGGGAGTTTATATTTTTTAAGTTTAGTCAACAAAAATAAGCCTGAAAACCACAGGGGCTCTAAAATTCTAATTAGGGGCTCTAAAATTCTAATTAGGGGCCCTAAAATTCTATTTTGGGGCTCTAAAATTCTAATTAGGGGCTCTAAAACGCTATTTCAATCTATTGTAGCAATAGGGGCCCTAAAATTCTATTTTCAAAATCACAGGGGCTCTAAAATTCTAATTAGGGGCTCTAAAATTCTATTTAAAATGCTACCGAGGGGCTCTAAAATGCTACCGAGGGGCTCTAAAATGCTACCGAGGGGCTCTAAAATGCTAAAAAAGGGCTCTAAAATGCTAAAAAAGGGCCTTCCTATACTATCTTTATACATATTTCATACAAGGAATATGTATAAAGATAGTAAAAAAAGAAAAAAAGCAAAAAAATCTCTGGAGGTTTTAAAATGAAAAAAATTACTTTGTTACTCGTGCTGTTTTTTACAACTCAATTATTTTCAAATGAGTTTAATATAACAAATGCACTACAAGAGGCAAAAAAACTAAACAGGCCAATATTTTACATTGTGGCTAGTTCAAGTTGTCCTCATTGCCATAAATATATTTCCGGTGCTATTGTTAAGAATGCCGATAAATTAAAAAAAGATTATGTAGTTGCTACCTGTGACATTGGCAAGGGAGAACAGGTCTTTTCCCCTATTCCATTTTCTGGTACAGTACCAACGACCTATCTGCTTTTACCCAATGGAAAGTTAGCCGCTCAACCCATAGTCGGTGAAATTGACGCTGCAACACTAAGCGAATTGCTCGAGCAATTTTCTAACTATTTTAAAAATAAATATAAATCAACAAGGAGATAAAAATTGAAAGAAACACTAAAAAAAGCAACAGGAAAAGTTATTGATTTGACTAAAGAATTTTTCTATCCGGAAGATTTACAAACAGATGTCGATAGCTTTAATGAGGAACAAATCAACGCTCTTAGTGATAAAAGAACAATCAGTAGATTACTTTTTTACAGAAGCTATGTTGAGGCAAGTGAAAATAGCATTGGTTATTATATTCAAGCTGATGGAAGAGTAGGAATCGTCTTTAGACTCTATCCACCACCCTATCTAACAACAGACACGGAAAAAGACATTATCAATATGATTAACAGCGTTGTTTTGGATGATACGGTTGTAAATTTTACAACTTATGCTTCTAAAGATATTCATAAAATTCTAAATGAATTTGAAAATATTAGATCAAATGCAACTCCAAATGTTAGAAATCCGGATGTTTTAAAAGAATATACAGCGGATCTACTGGAGAAATTTCAAAGTTGGACAACTGAGTCAATAGCAGGGAATGAATCTGATATGCGTATTAGAAATTTTGTTCATGTTATGTCTGTTTTATTCCCATATGATACTGATGAATTCATTATTAATCAGCAATACAATCAGCTTATTGGTATGTTTAAAAACTACGGCATAAGACCTTTTAAGCCGGATGAATTCGTTCCATTTGTAAAAGAGATAATTAACCCTTCTTTGAAAGAATATCCTCTAAGCAATGATTCAATCACAACGCTGAATAAGCAAATGACGAAAGACTCTTTTATTCGACTCAATGATAAAACAAAGCTTTTGGAGATGCCGGATGATTGGAAAGCAAGGGTTCTAACAACAGATAAATATCCCAGAGAAATTGATATTTTTACTTTCCAAAATGTTTTTTTTAGTGTGATGGGAGATGATTTTCAATTAAATCTACCAAATCCATTTTTATTATCACTTACAATTCGTTTTAAAAATGTTGAGCAGCAAAAAAAAGCTATATTAAAAAAAGCTAGATGGAATCTTGGACAGCTCTCCGGAATGCCACCTATGATTTACAAGAAAAAACCTCAAATCAAAGAGAGACGAGATGAAAACGAGGAGGTAATCCAGTATATTGAGCAGCTAGGAGAATCTCCGCTAGAGGCATTTTTATCTTTAGTAATCTTTGAAAAAGAGATGGATAAAATGGATCAGTATACCGCTTTGATTAAAAAAAGCTTTGAGCAGGTACCTGGCAGATGGATTTTAAAAGAAGAGAAATTTCCACAAATTGCATATCAAACTTTTTTAATGAGTTTGCCTCTGCAATATTCAGATATTATCCACAAAAATATAGATAAATTTGATAAAAACTTTAAATCAAACAATGCTCAGATAACGCCTCTTGTTGGTGACTTTACAGGAAATGGGATTCCAAATCATCTTTATGTCGGAAGAACAGGGCAACTAATCCCTTTGGATATTTATAATTCAGACAACTATAACATAATTGTAATTGGACCTATGGGTTCAGGTAAGTCTGTTTGGACAAATGATTTTCTTGCTAAAGCAGTTAATGCCGGATGGTTTGTGAGAATGGTTGATTTTGGTAGAAGCTACATGAAATTTGCAGAAACTATCGGCGGACAGTTTGTAGAGTTTTCTGAGAACAATAATGTTTGTATGAATTTCTTTACAGAAATCAATACAAAAACAGAAGTTCATGACGGAAAAGAGATTACTCTTATTGCAGATGATGAAATAGAGATGCTTATTCCAATTGTAGGCTTTATGGCCGGTATGAATCTTCAGGATATATACAAAGATGCTACAGCTTCTGGTTCTGAAAAAATGAATATGACTGTTCTTTCTGTGTTGATATCAAATGCAATAAATCATGCGTACAGGGTTAAAGGGCATGATGCGGGTATGCGAGAAGTTAGAGAGGCTTTAATTGATTTAAAAAACAAAGCACTTGAAAACGGTGAACAAAACATAGTTGATCAGCTTGTTCAAATTATTGTTACGCTGGAGCCTTACAGTTTGGAAGAAGGACAATATTTCAAATATTTTAATGGTGCAAATAATCTTAATTTTGAGAGTAACTATTTTGTGCTTGAATTAGATGATATATCAACAAGTCCGATTATGCCTGTTGTTGCTATGCTTTATCTTCAAAAAACAGCGAGAGAGGCATTTATTGGGTATCAAAAAGATAAAAATGCTAGAAGGGTTATTGGAGTTGATGAGGCATGGAAAGTTTTATCAAATCCTCTGTTTGCAAAATTTTTGGAAGATTTTGCCAGAAGAATCAGAAAATATTATGGAATTCCAATGATTATTACGCAGCAGGTCGATGAATTTTTTCAAAACCCTCAAGCAGAAGCAATATACAAGACAGCAGATTGGAAAATATTCTTACCTCACTCAAAAGATGCAATTGATCAAGCTGTTGCAACTGGAAAGATATCATTAAGCGATTTTGACTTAAAACTTTTTAAATCGCTAAAATCACGCTACCCACACTACTCTGAATTTTTTGTTAAGCAAAAAAGATATGAATTTGTTGCGTTGCTGAAACTAACACCATATGCTTATTGGCTATCAACATCTAATCCAAAAGATAGGGCAAAAACAGATATTGTTATGAAGACATTTAATCTTTCTTTACAAGACGCAATTATTTTTCAAGCTAAGCAGATGGAAGGTTACAGCGAGGACGCTATATTTGAGTATCTTTCCAACAGAAACAAAAAAAACCTTAACATAGATTGGGATAAGTTCTTTAAAAAGGTTCTTAAAGAAAAAGCAATTAAAGTCAGAAAAGAAGCCATTGTGAACTTAAAAGATAAAAAAATAGAATTTTATGAAAATCTACCATCCTTAATTGATGGAAAAATTGAATATTTTCCAAAAGATTTTATTTATAAAGCTAAAGAGTTAAATTACTTTTTTAAAATAAAACAGACCTTTATTAGTAAGGTTTTAAAGAGTGAACAAAATACTGTTCATATTCCAAATTCTATAAATATTTCACTTGATGGCGTTAGAAATAAAAGATTTTCAGCTTTTATAATAGAGTATTTTCAGCATCTCAAAATAGAAAAATTCTTTTTAGAAATGAAATTGGATTATGCGAGTGACGGAATAAGAGAAATTATAGAGTTTGCAGAAAAAATTAAAAAAATTAACAAAAATGTAAAAATTATTTTTGATAATATGAAATTTGATAATATTAATTTATCTTCGCTTATTGAATTTAAACCTGAATTTATGAAAATCAATATTGATGAGTTGCGATTAAACAAAGACAAAAAAGAATTTATTGATATTATTTTTGTACTTGAGAAGCATTTTGGAATAAAAACAATTATTACATTTATTGAAAATGATGAAGATATTTCTTTGGTTAAAAAACTAGGTATTAAGTATGTGCAAGGTTTTTATATTGCTGATAATCTAAATAATCTTACTATTCCAAAAATGGAGGACACCAACTATGAATAAGTTAAAAACAATAATTCCAACACTTAAAGAAAATATTTTTGGTCGCTATACTAAATCCGATGAAGCACTTCTTTCATCGGCAAAAAAAGTAAAAGTAAAAAAAGTAAATATTAAAAAAAGAGTTGAGCAGTATATACAATATCGAAAAGACTTAAATACAATTAACAAAGATATAAAAAAACTTGAAGAAGAATTTGAGGATCACAAGGATTTAAAAGCCTTTAAATCTCATAGAACAGAAATTGAAAGTTATATTCAAGAAATTGAAAAAACTTTTTATGATGAAAAAAAAGGACTATGGCTTGGAATGGCAATAGATCTTAAGGATATAGACAAAGGTGCCTTTTTGCTTTATCTGGAGTGGAAAAAACTACATAATCATTTTGTGGTGTATGGCACAAGTGGATTTGGTAAATCGAGACTGTTTGCTATTATTATGAAGCAAATGATTGCTTTTGGATGGAATGTGTTTGCCGTTGATCCAAAAGGTGGAGAAAGTCAGGAAATTGCAAGATGGATGTATGAGTTTGCCATGAAAGAAGGATGCAACGATAGTGTAATGCGAATAATTGCTTCTTATCCAGATATATCAGATAGATTAAACCCTATTTTTGGCATGGATGATGAAGAAATAGCAACAGCTTGTCGTTCTTTGGCTTCATCTGGTTCAGGTGTTGAGTCTTCTAGTGAAAAATATTTCTCTGGTCAGGTCTATAGAATAGCATTTGCTATTTTAAAATCAATGCGATTTTTAGAAAAAGTAACATACTACGGTCATGAAGATGATTTAATAAAGCAAATTATCGCAGAAGCTGAAAACTATATGAAGTTTAAAGAGATGGCAGATATGGATCTTGAATATGAGGATAATGATTTTTCAATTCCGGATATTTCTAAAATTTCTTTAGAGCAAATACTAAAAACAAAAGATGCGGATGTGGGAATTTCACCATTTAATAGAACACTTGTAACTTTTAAAGAATTATCATACTTTGGGCAGTTTGCACATTTGGAAGAGTTGGCAGAACTAATAAACATTTATCCTTTGCCAGATATTAAAAGCACTAAAGATTTACATGAATTAAAAAGACTTAAAATGGAAGCAAATGAGCAAATCAAACCATTAATTGCAATGGGTTCTGATAGATATAGTGCAGTAGGTGATACTTTTAGTACAATTATTGGGCAATTAGCATTTGGAAGTATTGGAAAAATCTTTACATCAACAAGAATAAATCCATTGCGAATAAAGTTGAAAAATGACAGAGTTCTTACTATATTTGAACCGGCTCCATTGAGATTTGAAGCTGTTTCAGAGATGATGATAAAGATATTTATACGAATGTTTATATCAATGTTTGGAGAAATTGGTGCCACAGGAAGAGGATTAAAACACAGAGCTGTTTTGTTAGTTGATGAAGCTAAGCCCATGGTTTTCCCAGGTATTGAGGAAATATATAATAAGGCAAGAAGTCTTGGTATGACTATTGGTGCTTTTTATCAGTCAAGCAGTGATGCCAAATTAAAACTTGGAGAAACACTTGCAGATATTGTTTCAGACAATACAGCAACAAAAATTTATATGAAACAAGATTCTTTGTCTTCACAAGAAGAAGCTGCTAAATCATTAGGCAGCACTAAAGTTGCAGTTAATATTCACATGGGAAGTGTTGATACTGCGGGTGGGGGGAAAAATACAATTGTACATGAGGAAAGAACGCTTGTCAATCCAGAACATATCGATGAATTGCAAATTGGAGAATCATACATTAAGCATTATGGGAAAAAGTATTTTGTGAAATTTCCTTATCAAGGTGATCCAGATGACGCTATTCAGATAGAGATGCCAGAATTAGAAAGCGAGACAATTATGAATAAATTACAAGAGATAAATGCAAATATAATGAATCAAATGCAAAATATTAAAGATATAAAACCTGATAAGGAGGAAGTAGAAGCTGATCAATAGATTTGTTTTGAAAAAAATATGAAGAAAGATTTAAGAAATAAAGTATTAATTTCAATTGATGAACTAAATAAAAGGTTAATAGAACGTGATCCATTAATCAGACTTACAACCTTGGCTATTTTAAGCCGCTCTCATATGTTTCTTATTGGTGAGCGTGGAGTTGGGAAATCCCTTACAATACGACTTTTTAGTAATTTAATCAAAGATATAAAATATTGGGAATTATTAATTGGTAGTGATACGGAACCAAAACAGTTGTTTGGTGAAAAGAAAACTTCTGAAAATGGAACAATTTATTATGAAGCTATCAACACCGTTTTAGATTCTCATATTGTGTTTTTGGATGAAATGTTTAAAGCTAAAAATGAAGTTTTAAATATGACGTTGCAGATTATGGCAGATAGATACTATACAACAGGAGATGGAAGAATGATAGAAGTCCCTTTAGTATCTTTAATTGGTGCGTCAAATGAATATCCTTCTGGAGCATTAATTGAACCGTTTGTTGATAGGATTTTAATTTGGTATGAGGTAAAAAGAATTCAGGATAAGAAAAATAGAGAAAAGTATTTTATGTCACTATTTGACAAAACACCTATAGAAGATCCACTTTTTGATTTAGATGATATTGAGACAATCAAAAAAGAGTCTTCAAATATTAAAATTCCGGAAAAAATACTCCATGACATCGATCATATAATCAATAAACTATTGATTCAAGATGTAAAAACATCAGACAGAAAGTTTCTAGCTTCTATTAATCAGATACTAAAAACATCTGCATTTTTAAATCAAAGAGATAATATGGATGAGTCAGATGTGTTTTTGTTCCTTTTTACTTCATGGCATAATGATGTTGAAAAAAGAAAGGTTAAAGAGACAATCTATTTTTATTATTTTTTAAATCATGCTACTTTTGAAAAGAAGTTAGAAGATTTAAAAAAGCGAATTGAGCTAATAGATACTTTTGCCAAGGGTGATTTATATGAGTTTTTTAATTATATGATGGAATTTTCCGGAGATGATGCTCAAAAAGCATATGAGCAATATTTACAAAAAGCAATAAATATCGTTCATGAATATAATAAGTGCTATGATGATTTATTAGAAATTCAAAGTAAAATTGAAGAGATTTACACTGTTGAAAAAAAAATCGAAAATAATATTTTTCATGAAAATATTAAAAATGATTCCATAGAAGAAGATATGCTGGAAGAATTAGATCATTTTGAATCTATTGTGGTTTCGGAACACAATATTATAAAAAACTGGGTTCAAAAAAATGAAAGTATAGTTAATTATAAAGAGAATAAAATTCTTGATCAATAAAGAAGATGAAATGAAAAATAATATTGATAATCTCATAAAAGAAAAATTATTTACAGGCGTAAAAAAATATATTATTTTGCAACAAAAAGAGCGCTACACTCAAACACAGGAGTATAGGCTTTCGCAAAATAAAAAAGAACTGTTGGATAAAAAATACAAAGAGTGGTACAAGTCAATTTCAAATTTTTATCTCTCTTATCATTCCATTTTAGCTTTATCATTTCTCGTTGAAAGAGAAAAGAAGATAGAAAAATTTGAACCTCAAGAGATTATAAGAGTTGAAGCAAAATATGAATATGATGATATTGAATTTACCGCAAGTTATCCTGCTAGATATACTGTAGATATGCAAAAAGAAATAGAAGATTGTATCGCAGAGCTTGATGACAAAAACATTTTTCATATTGTAGATAATTTTAAAGTAAACAAAAGTGCAGAAAGAAGCCCAAATCCACCTCTGACAAATGCTCAATTAATGTACAGTAGTTTTTATCTATTTCAATTTTCTCCTAAATATGCAGCAGAATTAGCAAAACATCTTTTTGAAGTCGGATTAATAACCAATATAAATACAAATGGATGGAATATAGATGATTCTGTTATTGAGGACATTATTACTATTTTAAATAGTGTTTATTCTCCGGAAAAAGTGTTGCAATCTAAACGAGTATATATTGATAAAAAAGTAGATAGATCAAAAGAGTGTATAAGACCGGTCAAAATTTTAAAAGAGTTCTTCCCTAAAAATATTACAAAAACCAATGAGTTTTGTCAAATTAAATTTGAAAGCACCGCACAAGCAAATGATGCGCAAAAGCTGTATGAATTTATTTTCTATACAACACTTGCAACACAAATGAAAAACAGCATATATGATGCGTCAAGTGTTGAAATATTAGCTGGAAATAGAAAGCTTACCGCACAAGCAAACGAGACAATAGAAGGAGAGGAAAATTGGGAATTATTAACAGGTGATATGGTTAAAAGAATATCCTACAATAGTGATGCCTATTATAGACCTGTTATTGTTTTGCCTGAAATGGAGCCTGGCTTAGAGCTTATTCCAAAAAGTGTTTATCCTGCACCGTTTATCAGTAAAAGACCACCTAGATATGGTGTTGGGCGTTTTATTACCCAGATACTAGAAAAGTATGGCATTGGAAATAATGATTATGATGAGATTATAGATGAGATTATAGAATCAAGAGCGGTATCCAATATAAAGAAGATGTTATACCCGCAGCAAAGCTCAATGATATTGTTTGAATTTCTTGAAAAATATCTTCCATCTTTTTTAAACTTAGAGTATATGTACGAACTTGATGATAAAGTGCAGCGAGCAAAAGATGGTGAAATTTCAATGGATTCTATTGTTAAAGAGTTGGATGAAATGATACAGGAAGCTTTAGATGAAGCCGAAATAACAATATCTACAACCCCAAGTGAAGCAAAAATTAATTTGTTAAAAAAAGTAATTTTAAAAAACAACCTGAAGATTAATATTGATGATTATAAAGACAGTGAGGTTAAAATAGATATGTTATTGGCACAATATCCACTGCAAGAGCCAAAAAAGATAGGAAAATGTCCAAAATGTAACTTTTCTGTTTTTCAAAAAGAGTATATCAACAATGAAACCGGTGAATGTAATATTTATTATGTTTGCGAAAATTATAATAGGAAAAGCGGATGCAATTTTGCGATATGGGATAGCTATATTTATAAATTCTTTTCTGAAAAACAGATTGAATTTTACACCCCAGAGGAACGACTTGATGTGTTAAAAAAAATACTTCCTTTAAAGCGAGGATATTTTTTCAGTGGGTTTGTTGCAAGAAATAAAAAAATTTATGATGCAAAAGTATATTTGTCTGAATATCAAGATAAAAAGACAGGCGCTTATAAATGGGGATTTTCAATGAAATTCCCAAAAAAATAGAGGAAAAATATGAATTTTGTATATGGAAAACTAGCAAACAGGCCTGATGTGCCACCAATAATATGGAATCCAGATTCTAAGGATTCCGTTAATCCTCATATGCTTATTTGTGGTGGCAGTGGATCTGGGAAAACTACGTTTTTATTAAAAATAGCTAAGTATCTAACGGATATAAAAAAACATATCTTTATCTTTGATCTTAAAGGTGACATGGTAATTAAAGATGAAAATGGAAGTGTTATTGGAAATTACATTGAATTTACAGCGTGGAATAGCAAATATGGTATCAATCCTTTTGAGTTTGATACAGGCGTTTCTGAAGAAGAGTTAAATCAAATTATAGACAACGGGCTAGAACCAAGCAGTGAACAGTTGTTTAAGATGCAAAACTCCGGACCAAAAGTCCAGATTCAAAGAATTATAGAGATAATAAAAAAGAACTTTATGCCAAATATGGGTACCAATCAAAAGGATGTTTTATATGATTTATTGATGGACACCTATCAAATAAAGAACTTCAAATATAATGATATAAAAACATGGAAAAATGAACTTCCAAGCCTAGAAGATACTCTTTTGCTGATTGAAAAGATAAAACAAAAATTCAATCAAAATGAAATATCTGAAATTAATTCTGCCTTGGAGGAATTTTCCAGTAAAATTGATTCTAAAATAAAGACACTGCACTTGCATGAAGATGATCAAGAGATAAAAAAATCAATACATAATGATCTTGATAATTTTATTGTTTCTCAATTAGAAAAATATAAAACAGATGAGAATGCGACTCTCTCGGCTTCTGATTGGCTTAATGAAAAAAATATTGATGCTAAAAAATATATGAAAAAAGATGTTATACGAACAATCGAAAAGTTATCTTCATACATCAATGCTCTTGTATCATCAGAGATATTTAACTCTAAGACTCCACCAGTAAAGCCAGGATTAAACGTTGTTAATATAAGTGGGCTTGATGTTGAGATACAGCGTTTTATTGTTGATGTATGGCTTGGAAAGGTTTTCAAGGCTTGCAAGATTCGTGGTACATATTCTGAAAGAAAAAATAGGCCAAGAGGGGCAAAGGTTGATACTTATGTGATAATAGATGAGTCTAAATTAATAGCAGGTACATCAAGAGATAAAAATGATCCGTACAGTTATCTTAATAGAATCGCTACAGAAGCAAGAGGTTTTGGTTTTGGTATTATTGTAGCAGCACAATCTGCAGAGCATTTTCCACCAGAATTTTTAAAGAACTTTGATTCGCAAATAATACTCAATACAGGAATTGCTGATTTTGATGCCGTAAGGCGATCATTTGGTGTAAGTAAAGAACTTTTGGAGTTTACGCAGAATGGATGGGGAAAGGCTTTGGTTAAAACCGGCAAGGTGTTCTCTAAAATTAATATGGTTGAGTGAAATTTAGTGATAAAAATAGTTATAATTATTTGAAAGTGATCTCGACAAAGGGGGATATTATGTATCTACAGCTTAATATTATTCAAAACTATGCACTGTTTGGAATTATTCTTTCTTTATTTGGTAAATATCAAAATAATCCACAACAATATATTAATGTTAATCATAAAACCCACTGGAACATGATAAAAGAGATACGATATTTATCATATTGGTATGACACCTGTATAAATAATATCATACCACGATATATCCCATTTGGAGACTTTGTTACCAAAGAAGAAATTGAAAATGGAATTAAATACTTAAAATCACAGCATAAAGAAATTACCAAAGCAAATCTCTCCAGACTATTTGGAAATATTAGTCACTTTGCGAAATATTCTTATAAAGATTTACCACTATGACAAGTACAGTAACTTCAAATACCAATATTATGATAAAATATCTTACAATAAAAAATGGCTATTACAAAGAGGAGTATCAAAATATGACAATGCTGCAAAGTTTTAAACAGTATTATACTCCTCAAAAATATAGCCAATATTTAATACAAGAGTTAAACTATTTACATCCAGAAAGAGTTATAGACTTGGCAATTGGTACTGGCTCTTTAATAAAAGAAGCTTATTCAATTTGGCAAGATGCTAAATACTTTGGAAATGACATTGACAACAACTGCTGTCATTCAGTTTTAAATGAATTATCAAATATTCAATGTTTTAATGAGAATGCATTACAATATGATACGATCAATAAACTACTTCCAAGTACTCAACCTATCGATCTATGTCTAGGCAACCCACCTTTTGATTTAATACTCCAAAATCATGATACTAAAAAAATTTTAAAAATCTTCAATTTACATGAAATATATAAATCGAAAAAAATACCAGCTGAACTGATATTTACTTTACAATGTATTAGGATTGTATCAAAGAATGGGACTATTGCGTTGATTCTTCCTGATGGTTGTTTTGTAAATAACTATTTTAAACCTTTTAGAGATTTTTTGATAACAAATTACGATATAAAAAAGATAGTTGAACTTCCTGATAATATATTTACTCAGACAGAAGCAAAAACACATATCTTAATTTTTGAAAAGCAAGCACCATCTAATAAATATATTACATTGTCTTCAGTAGAAAACCATAATAATGATATTCAAATAACAAAACAAGAAGCTTTAAATAGAATGGATTATAGCTACTACACTAATTTAAAAAACTTTCAATCACAGACATGTATTGCGGATTTTAATATAGAAATTATACGAGGAAAACCAAAATATAAATTAATCGATATTGATCAAGCATACATTTTACATACTACTGATTTATCAAAAAAACAAACTTTTTCAAATCGTTTAAAGAGTGATAAAAAACTTATAAAATATCAAGAAAGAGTAGCAAAAGCAGGGGATATTATTTTTGCAAGAGTTGGAAGTTACTGTTTGGGTAATATAGGTATAATCAAGGAAGGATATTTCGTTGCTACTGATTGTATCTTTATTATACGAGTGAAAAATCAAATTTTACGAGAAAAACTTTTAAATTCATTACAATCACCTTTTGGAAAAAGTTGGATAAAATCCAATGCAAGAGGTGTTGCAGCGAAACATATTACATTAGAGGATATGAAAAAATTTCCTTTACCAATAAGGATTAAACATGTTTGAATTACCTGACGAATGGGAAGCATTTTATGATGATATGTCAGAGAGAGCAAAACAATACATTAAAATAAAATATTGGGATATTTCAGAAGATGACTTCCTACTTTGGCTCCAAAATTTTGACACTGAGCATCAAAAATTTTTAGCAGCCATAATAATATATCGAATAATGTATAGAAATATTAATCCAATGCTTTCAATGTTTAAATATGTTACAGATATAATTTTGCCAAATATTTTAGATGAATATAAAATATATGAAATAGACTCTCTTGATTCTTTTCATAATCAATTAAAATCAGGATATGGTCTTCCAATTAAATTTTCTGCTGTTGAGAATATTGATACCCAAACAGGAAAAAGTGGAAGTACTATCATACGTGAATTCGCAAGAAAAGGTAGTTTTCATAATAATTTTAAGGTTGCTGCTCAAAACTTCAAAGATATAGATAGGAATCAAGTAAAAATCATCGTAATATTTGATGATATCATGGGTACTGGTGAACAATTTAATACATTTTTAGAAAATTATCATCAAGATTTAGAAGGGCTAATTTGTTTATATACCCCTTTAACTGCAACTTCATTGGGGTTAGCCTCTTTTAATACTGAGAAGTATCCTAATGTTATTATAAAACCCGTTGAACTTTTAGATGAAAATTATAGTTTTTTTAATAAAAAATTTATGCCAAAAATTGCAGAAAATATCAATATTGATGATCTATTACAAGTATATGAAGATTTAGTTAAGTCAAAGACAAAATTAAAAAGTAATTTACTTGGAAGAAAAGATTTAGCATTAACCTATATTTTTTCAGTCTCAACTCCAAATAATTCACTACCAATATTTTCGTATAGTGATCAAAATTGGAATTCAATCTTTCCAAGATAAGGATTTAAACAATGGAACAATTATCACAGATTTTTAAAAAAAATAGAGCAGAAGAATTACCTGATGACCTTTGGGAAAATTTTGTTTTACCTATAAATTATGAGCAATATAATCTATTAAAAGAAACAAAAAGTGTTAAAGTCGTAGGGGGAAGAGGTACAGGAAAAACTATGTATTTAAAATACCATGCATTTTCGACACAATTTAGTTCAAAAAGAGAGCAAATCCCAGAGTCTACACTAGATGTTATTGGAATCTATTGGAAACCTGATACTCATTTTGTTCAGCTAATTAATGAAAATTATATAGGCAAAGAATGGAATTCAATTTTTAATACCTATGTAGCACTATCTTTATTGTCAAAATTTTCTGAATTTGCCAAAACTTTTTTAAAATCAAATTATTCTAATAAAACATTAAAAAGTAAGATTGAAAATTTTATAATTCCAAATATTTTATCTTCAGAACTATCATCACAGTCATTAACCCTTATCGAATTGAAACAACATGTCCGAGGACTGTTATATAAATTACAAAACTGGCTTCATAGCCCACTTGAAAAATTCCCTATTGTTTTGGATGCAAAAGCTACAATTAACTACCTTGTTAATGAATTAACTGATACAAATTTACTAAATTGTAGTTCTTTTCATATATTTATTGATGAATTTGAAAACTTCCGAGAAGAACAACAAAAAATAATTAATACATGGATGAAACATGGAGAAAAACCGTTGTTATTTAGTGTAGCATTTAAGAAGCATGCTATTGTTTCTAAAAAAACAACTGGAAATGAAAATATACAACAACGCAATGATCACAGGATTATTGACTTAGTTGACGATATATATGCAAAAAATGAAAATGAATTTAAAATTTTAGCTGCTGAGATCATTGCTAATAAAATACACAACTATTCTAATACTTTAGTAGAATTTATAGACCCAAAATTAATTTCAGATCAAACAATGCTTGATAAAAGAAGATCTCCTGCATACAAAAAAGCAATTTTGAATTTAGCTACAAAGATATTTCCACAATTGACTTATGAAGAACTTGCACAGCAAATGCTAAATGACACTACCCTAAGTGATAAAATTAAAAAAAATATTAAACAGGCATTAAAAGAAAAAAAGTCAGATATTAATATAAATATTTATTTTGACAATAATTTTCCTAAAGAAACGGTTGTCAATAGCATTTTACTTTTTAGAAAAACTACTAAGCCTCAAGAGCTTGCAAATACCTTTGAGGAATATAAACAAGGAATAAACAATAAAAAAACAATCGCATATAAAGAACAAGTTTCAAATAGCATTGTAGGAGCCATATTATATATATACAGTTCCTTTCCAAAACGAATTTGTCCTATTTATGCAGGATTTGATAGATTCTGTACTATGTCGAAAAATAATCTAAGACATTTATTAGAATTATGCTATCAATCTTTTATTGAACTAGAAAACAATTCAAAAAATTTGGAAAAAATTAAAAACACTTTACCAATAGTAAAAATAGATTTACAATTAAAAGCTGCGAAATTTTGTAGTAAACAGGAATTGGATACAATTTCAGAATTAGGTCCTTATGGGCAAGATTTACAAAAAATTGCCCACAGATTAGGACGCATATTTTATTTAAAACAAAAAATAAGAACACAAAGCCAACCAGAAAACATACATTTTTCAGTAGAAACTTTATCTTTACAAACTTTAGACTCCAAAGTAACTGAATTATTATATCAAGCAAAACTATGGAATGTTATACAAGAATATGATGAGACTACAAAAGACACAGAAAATAATTTAGCTACAAAAGAATACATGCTAACACCTATACTCGCACCGTATTACAAAATTACAATGAGAAAAATTCATAAAATTGTATTTTCAATTCCTGAATTTAAAATCATTTTTTTAGAAAGTGATGATTCTTACGAAAAACTATATGAATCTTTTATTCAGAAATGGAAAATCGATGAAATTTCTGAAGATAAAACTAAAGATCTTGGGTTGTTTGGAGAGCAATATTAAATGTGGAAATTTAAAAATATACAATCTAAAGATATAATTGACAAAAATATTTATACACAAAATCATTTAGTTTTTTATGGGAACACCAATTTAGATGATAGAGGGGAAAAAGCACATGAAATTATTTCAAAGATTCAAGACTCAATACAAGTAGAATATAATCCATTAACATTTTCAATTCAAATGAATTCTGAAATAATACCTTATAAAAACTTTCTATCTTATATTCAATCTATTACAACAAATCGCATTTTAATCGAAGCCACTACATTAAGTTTTGCAGAAATATTGTATATTTTAGAAGGCGCTAATCAAAATGATAAAATTACAGAAATACAAATCTTATATATTGAACCAAAAGAATATAAATTTCATAATAGTTCTGTTACAACTTATGATGAATTTTCACTATCTGATAAATTTCAGCAGTATCCTCCTCTTCCTGGATATACAATAAATGCAGAGTTAAATGATATTGATTTAATTGCATTTCTAGGATTTGAAAAAACAAGACTTGGACAAATTTTTGCCCAAGAAGAAACCGTATATCAAAACTTTATCCCCATTATACCGTTACCTGGTTTTTTGCCAGGCTGGGAAAATAGAAGTATAAACAACCATTTAAAATTTTTTTCACCTAAGTACTCTTTTTCAGATATAAAATATGTAGCCGCTAATAATCCATATCAAGCATATACTATATTAGAAAAAATTGCTAATAGCCAGAAAAATTTCCGTGTAGCTCCCATTGGGACAAAACCAAACGCTATAGGCTGTGCTGTGTTTTTAGTTAATCATGTAAATGAAGAAGCAAACTATGGTGCACTATACGATTTTCCTGTCAAAAGTAAAAAGCGTTCTGAAGGAATCGGGCAAATACATATATACAATCTGTTTAAAGAATAATATATATTAAATTATCCCTTGATTCCATTAGCCATAGGCTCTAAAAGAAACTTGAAAAATACTTTTATAAAAAGTACAAAAGGGAATATAGAGCTTTAGAGAGTATTTTTTCTTTTAAAATCAAGCCACTTTTTGCAATTATTAAACTTTAGTGTGCATATTTTCGTACTTTAATGAACACATTCTCATACTTTATTGTTTTTTGCACCACTAAAGAGAATTATATTATTAGGCGGCTCACTTTACAAAGCCCTAATCTCCTTAATGATCTCTGCCATCTTATCACCTCTAAGCTGCTTTTTAAATTCTATCTTCACTTCATCACTTAAATGCTCAAAAAGCTTCTGTGCGTGTTTTATCTTCTGTTTCTCATCATCAAACAGATCTCTTTCACCTTTATCTTTTGTCTCTACAATTAGATGTAGTTTTTTCTTACCATTTTTGCTTTTTATAACATATGCAAAATCTGGACTATATGTTCCACCACCTGCTACTGGAATTTTAATAGAATTTTTAGGAATCTTTGTAAATACAATAATCTCTTTTGGATCATATTTTATATTTTCTTTCTCTAAATCACTATCATAATACAGTGCATCAAGTAGATAAGACTCTGCTACATCTTCATTAGAAAACTTCACACCCACATCACTAGCGTTAATGCTATCCAAGGGCTTGCCATCTTTATCGGTAAGTTTTGTTGGGTGAATCTCGTTGGCAACATTGTTATAGCTAATTGAAAAGTCTGAAAAAGCATGATCTAGTAGATACTTATTAAATCCCGCTCTTACTATTCGTATTGTTTGTTGATTGAGATAGGAATTAATATCAAGCTGTTCTCTTATAGATATAAATACCTGGTGGAGAGTTTGTATATTAAGACTAAGTGTTTTGCTTAGCTCAATTAAAAAATCCTTATAGCTCATAGTTGAGATTGGCAGTATCTCGTCATCAACACTTTCTTTCTCTTTGTAAAAGGCTACACCCTCTTCAAAGTTGATACTTCCTATTTTTGTTTTAACCCCTTGTGGTTTAAAGCTTCGTATATTATCTTCAAGGTAGCCTTTAAACAGTGCTTCAAATTTACTCTCATCTTCTATCTTGTACTCCAAGATAACTTTTTGGTTAATGCTCTCCCATAGTGATTTAAGTTCATCATATTTACCAACTCTTAGGCTGACTTTATCTCGTTTACTTCCTACATTTCTAACTTTGTTTTTACCAACACCTACAAATGCATCTTGATACATAGTGGTAACAAGTTCATAACCACCCTCTTTAAAGTCATTATTTCTTTTAATAGCTCCTGCATCATCCAGTGATTCAAGTAAGAAATCTTCATTAATGCCATAAGTTTCCGTAATTTTTTCGATGAGTTCTTCTGTCAATTTATCCGGCTCTATATCGCTACTAAATGCTCCTGATTTTTCGTTAATTTCACTTATAAGAGTATCGACAAATGTTTTTTCAGTAAAATCTACAAAATAGTGAAGATCAAATATCTCTTCTTTAACTCTACTCATATATTCATTGACAGGGAGTCTAAGTCCACGCCCTACCTCTTGGAGTTTAGAGGTGGTACTACCGCTGCTTCTTAGCTTACATATTTGAAATACATTAGGGTTATCCCACCCCTCTCTTAATGTCCATTTCGAGAAGATGAAACGTCTAGGGTTATCGAGACTAAGCAGTGCCTCTTTGTCATGTAAAATCTCTGTAATCTCTTTTTCTATCTTTTCATCTTTTTCACTGTTATCTTTTGAGAAGTATCCACCATGTATAAGGCCTATATCTTTTAATGAAGCTTCCAGATATGCCTTGTATCTTTCATCACTTACGCTCTCTAGCTCTTTTTGTATGTAAGCTTTAACCATACGTTCAAATTTCTCTTTAAGTGATCCTGCGATGTCATTACCCTCACGGTATCCTTCAATATCATCGATAAAAAAGAGAGTAAGAGGTTTAATGCGCACTTCGCGACTCATAAGATCTCTCTCTATCTCAAAATGGTTTGCAATCGTCTCTTGCATCATTTTGTCCTGGAGTGATTCAGCATAAGAGTATGGATTGAGTCTATTTCCTCTTTTTAATTCCAGTCCATTACTTAGTACAACTACTGTTTTATTGAGTGACTCAATAAGTAGATCTCTCATTTCAGGATGTACGGTAGCCATACTCTCTTTTTTACCTACTTTAAATTTTCTTTTTTTACCGTTTTCATTTAGTTCAAAAGTAGCTTCGCTTCCATCAGTATCTTTTAGTGTTACGATGGCATCTTTGGCCGCATCAAACTCCTCTACATGAGTTACTACACCCTTGACAAGGTTATTATTAAAAGCATCTACTGCACTAAGTTGGTAGATAAGATGATGAAATTCATCGTTAAAAGTCGCACCAAAACGGAAAATAAACTGTGATCCAAACTTCTGTATATTTTCGTATGTCTTACCTTTGGGAGGGAATTTATGTGGCTCATCGATAATAGTAAAAGGATGTGTTGAGGCAATAGCTCCAAAAGGAGTGTTATATCTATCAAAGAGGCTTACATCAAATTTTTTAGTCATAGTATCAGAGTTAATCATCCCTGCATTAATAATAAGCACATGCACACTTTTTGATCCACTACTATCTGCTTCTACAAATTCTCTTACTGCTTGAGGCATATATGCTTTTTTGTTTTTCTTAGATTTTTGACTCTCGACTACATAGGTCTTGATATTGGTACCATATTCTTGGCGAAAATGCTCTCCAGTAGCTTTTGCTTTGAGAAAGTTAACGGTACCTGCTTTAATGGAGAGAGTAGGTACAACTACCACAAACTTATGTATGCCAAGTTGATGATGTAACTCTAACATTGCCTTGGTGTAGGTATATGTTTTTCCTGTTCCAGTCTCCATCATAATATCTATAACATGATCGTGACTATCACATCCACCATCAGTTTTAATATGATTATCCTCTTTTAACTTTCTGATATTATTACAAAAGATATATCCAGGATCGTATTTTATAAGAGGATTTGCCACTACTGCCATGGCTTTCTCATCTAATGATTTTGCCTGGGCACCATCAAATACTTTTAGTATGGATTCAACTGCTGCTACCTGGTGTGGTAGATTTCGTTCAAATTTAAACCCTGCCATCTTAGTATCTCACTATTAAATCTAACTCTATAGATTTTTTATTGGCGTAAGAGTTTAATGCTTCTCCCAATTCTCTTTGATGCTTACTTGCAAAGTTATACCCAAA
>Ga0256837_1000946_pt1 | contig 21627 bp, 34 predicted proteins | sample 4562384metaG_FD_185976 | JGI IMG/M metagenome (GOLD analysis project Ga0256837, IMG submission 185976) | Hydrothermal vent microbial communities from Guaymas Basin, Mexico - 4561-384 | ecosystem: Environmental > Aquatic > Marine > Hydrothermal vents | place: Mexico: Guaymas Basin | collected...
AGCTTTTATAAATTCAATTTTTCTATTTTCAGGATTAAAACTCAAAAATTCTTCATCTCCTTTCAAATCTCTAAAAAATTTCCATCCCTCATTTGTGTAAACTTCTGTATCTTTATCATAACAATGGGGATGTAAGGGTGTAGCTCTCATTTCCCTTTTCGGTATTACCCCCCGCCCGTATCCTACATCAAGGTTTGCGTAAAAATCGCAAATATCGGTTTTTTTGTGTGCGGGGGACATTTCAAACTTCACAAACTCTACTTCATCGTCTTCAAGCATATCCTTAGCCCTTTTACTCATAAACGCCCTGTGCGTTTCAGTTTTTGCTATTCTGTTTGCATAATACCTCGCCTTTTCTTCAAGTGCTGTTTTCGTTGCTTTTTCTATCGCTTCGGCATTCATTTCATCAAGCTTTCTGAATATCTCTTTGTATGCAATTCTTAAAGGCTTTGTTTTTAGTTTTTCAATCTGCTTCATTACCCGCTCTTGCTTAAAGGGGTTAAACATTGCTTTTCTGATATAATCAGGCAGGTTTTTATCCGCAAGGTCTAATATCTCTTTATCTTTAAAACCGTATCCCTCATATAATTTTTTCGCTATCTCCCCTATTGTGTCTTTTGCTTTTATTCCCTCGTGTAATATTTTAGACGTAAGCTTAACGGTGTCTTTTGCGTTTTTGTAAAGCATATCGGATAATAAAACGGGCGTTACGGCAATTTGGGGGTTATCGTTTACAAAATAAAAACTCCCGAGCTGTTTATAAAGCTCATCTTCAATCTGCTTTTTAACCTCTTCATTATATTTTGCAAGGTAAAAATCAACCATCTCCCCAAGCGTTTTTTTGTTCCACTTCGGGCGGTTTCGGTATTCGTGCAACACCTGTTTTAAAAGTTCCTCTGCCTGTTTTTTAAAATCCATCGAAAATTCCTTTTTGTTCCGCTGTAATTATCCTTACCCGGCTTACGCTTTTATCAAAAATGTTTGCAAGCTCTGTTATTGCCTCCCCTCTGCTTATGCCCGCTTTTCTCATCTGTTTGTATAGAGCTCTAATCTCTTCATATTCACTTTGCTTTTTGCGGAAATATATTCTCCACCCAGCGAAACGTTGCATAAAATTTCTTATTTGTTTTTTGTTAAGCCCAATTTCTTTTAATTCGTTTATTATGTAAAACTCATTTGCCTCTATCATATCAGCTCCAGTTTAAGGGATTTTGTTTTTCCTTGTGCCTTTATTAAAGGAGCAAGTGCGTATCTGATTGCGTCAATTGTGTGATTGTATTTGTCTTCAACCTGCGGGAGAATGTCACCAGCCGAGTTTGTTTTATAACTGTATAATCTAAATTCTTCAAGCGTATGTTTGCAATTTGGATTTATGATTATCTTTTTAAATTTTTTCATAAATTCAATCCCGTCTTCAACGCTTCCTTTCCATTTCTCTACGCCCTCAATTTTTAGACCAAATTTCCTTTTTAGATAACTGATTGTTTCAGGTCTTGCACTATCAGCTCTTATTAAATACTTTTCATAATCAGGCACTTTTGCGTAAAGATTTGGTATTTCGTCAAGTTCTACCCCAATCCCATAAGCTTCGTCGGAAATATAAAGATACTCATCTACAATATAAACTCTAACCAAAGTCGTAGGGTCGACTGCAAACCCAAAGTCGCTCCCTTGATACAATTCATCGTTAACAGGCAATATACCGGATTCAAATTTATCTTTAAATACTTGTTTGTCGTTGTAAATTAAACATTCCCCTTCCCAAATATGCCTATAATAATTGTAATCAATTCTTTTTAAATACTCCATTTCCTCTTTTAATACGTCTGGGAAAAAAGGGTTATCGTAATAATTTACTTTTTTAACAATTGCATTTGGTGGAGTGTTAATTACGAATCTTTGATATGTTTCGTCCTCTGTAAAATGCGGATTGAAACTCACCCATATTTCACTTCCGGGTTTTCTAATTGTAGGAATTAGCAAATCCCAGCTCTCTTTGCTAACGCTTTGTGCTTCTTCTACCCAGCATATATCAACGCCCTCAGTCGATTTTATTTCTTGTATATTGTGCCTCAAGCCTTTAAAGATAAATTCGCTTCCGTTAACCGCTCTTATTTCATCTCTTGTAACAATATAATATCTATCAAGTCTGAGTTCGCTTATTTGGTCTTTTAACAATTTATGTACACTGTCTTTAATAGAGTTTTGTATCTCTCTCGTACATAGAATACGCACCTTTTTCTGGACTGCAAGTAAAAGCAAAATTCTTGCAATATTCCAGCTCTTCCCACTTCCTCTTCCTCCGTAAAAAACTTTATACCTTGCTTTTTTAAAGAGCAAAGTTTCCAAAAAGTGATTAGGAATTTTTACTGTCAACTTCCACACCTACAATATTGATTATCGGAGCTTGATTTTCGTGCTTAACTTCTAATCTCTCGCTCCAGCCTCTGTGTTTGCCTTTTGTCTTTAGAAAAAAGATAATCGCCCCCAAATCCCCCTTTTCAATCCTCTCCATTAGCTTATTTTCTACAAATTCGATTGCCTCTTCACTTATTTTATCTACCTCGCTTTTAAATTTTTCATTTTTTAACCAGTTGTAATAGGTCCTTCTTGGTATTCCGCTTATTTCACAAGCAAGAGAGACATTTCCTTTTGCTTCTCTTAGAGCTTCCAAAAACTTCTCTTTTCTTTTTTTAGATGTGCCATTTGTGCCATTTTCACTTTTCACCCTCAATCTCCTTAACCTCAATCTCTATTCCATCCCATCCAGCATTGCTGATTTTCTCCGCTTCAATCCTTTTAATCTGCTTGTCATTCTCATAAGCAATCCCTTCTAATGCATCTTGAATAGCTTTTAAAGTATTGTCTAAATCTTTTCTCCCTTGCTTTTTGCAGTAGAGCTTATATTTCAAAACCACATCTCCCTGAAGTAATTTGAATTTGTTAGCCCTTGCAATAAGCGATAATGCACTCTTAAAAGCCTTGCCCTCTTTGCTTACGTAGTGTATTATCCTTCCGCCTCTAAACGCACTGCGCCAATAAGAATTAACAGATGGCGGGATTATTTCGGCTTTTAAATAATTTAACCCCATCGAATTCGAGGGGTTTAAACGTGTCGAATCCGACCCGGTTTTTTCAGTCGTTTTATAAGTTATCATCCCACATCCTCAAAAAGTTCTTCAATTTCAAAGAGCAATTTTTCTCTTAAATATTTTTGTCCCTTTTTCGGGTGAAACATAAACGCTCTTTGCCTTATCTGCTTTGCTATTGCTTTTTCTAACGCTTCTAACCTGTCCCGATACTTTTTAGGTAAATAAAGCAGTTCATATTTATTTGCATTTACGCAAGGCATACATCCTACACGTCTAAAACCTTTACGATAAAGAGGGTTAATTTTAACCCCTTTTTCTTCTATATACGCAAACACTTTTTCCACACTCCAAAACGCAATAGGAAACAAAGTCGGAATTAAAAATTTCTCGCCCGGCAAAATGCTTTTAATTAATTCAAAAACTTCCGTGTCTTTCCTTGTTTCGCTTTCTTCTCTTCTAATACCCTCAATTACAACAAATTCCTCTTTACCGACAAAATTTTCTTTTAGCCACTTTTGAAAAGGCTTTATTTTTAATTCCATCGTGCAACTTCTCATATATCTGTTAACTACAAATCCTTTTCTCTCACATAAAGCCCACATCCCCTCGCTCTCAATTCTTACAATCTCAACATCAAGCGCTTTTTCTAAATATTCTAAATACTTATAAGTCTCATCCGCTTCCCACTTCGTATCACAAAACACAGCTATAACATCCTCTTTCGGAACTCTCTCAAGCATATACAAAAGACAGGCAGTTGAATCTTTCCCGCCCGAAATACTTACGATGTATTTCATTTTTCCTGCTCCAAAAGTTCCGGGTTTTCAAAAACGTTGCCGATTATTTTGAAATCGTTGAAAATTGAAATCTGATATTTTTCTTTTTTATGTTCTAAAATAAAACCTAAAAATTTATCACACCAAGCAACTTTATATTTTCTATCTTTTTCTTTACAACTAACACACTCTACAATATCCCCCTCATAAATCTCTTTGCCGTTTTTGTCTTTGAGACCGGTAAATTGTCCTACGCTTTCCGGCGCTACTAATCTGTCTTTTTCTTTTGCCTGAATTAATAAAAAATTATTTATTTTTTTAACTTCTATAACTTTTTTGTTATTGCTGTTTGGTAGTATGTAATACTTTTTATTTGCATAAATAAGGCTACCGTATAGCCACGTTTTTAACCTTTTGCTATACCCTCTAAACTTAATCTCTCTCATCTCCTTCTCCTTTTCACACTCTTTGCAATTTTAAGTTTCAAGCTTTCATTTTCTTTTTTTACTTTTTTTAGCTCCTCTCTTAAATTCTGAGCGACTTTTTCCGTTTCATATAGTTCAGATACTAATTTTCTGTTTCTTTTCTCTAAAACGTTCATATAAAGATTTAAAGCTACATATTGACCAGCAGTGTACAACCCGATTTTGTTAAGCAGTTTTACTATCATTGTTTTCGCCTGTAATCTGTCTGTAAAGCATCTCACCGAACTGATACGAATTCAAAATAAGCGGGCTTAAATGTCTATAATTTCCCTCACCCTCAACCTGTGCTTCTTTTGCTACAAGCTCTGTTAGTTTTGCAACTCTGTTTTTGTGCACTTTAAATTTTCTGTCATTGTTTTTTACGTATTCGGTATAAACGCTTAAAGCCGCAGGCAATGCCGCCCAGCCCTGTTTAACAAAGCGGTTGTTTTCAATTCCCTTGAGAATGCTTTTGTGTTTTGCTTTAATAGCGTTAAATCCCGTGACGTTCAGTTCTTTATCCAAAAAATGCAATATAGACATCAAATCCTTAACAATCATCCTGTCCGCTTTGCTTAATTTCCACTCCGGCACCTGTATGATTATTTCACCCTCAATTACCTTTGCTACCTCGGAATTAATTAAGTGAAACGTAAACAAATCCGCAATCGCATAAAGCGCTAAACATTCATTTCTCATTCTTCATCTCCTTTGTCTACAAACACAATATTTTTATTTTTTGTTATCTCTTGCAAAAACTCTGTGTTTGTTTTATTTAAAAAAATATTCCTGAATCTCGATACGTTCTTATTCCAATTCCAATACTCTCGTGATAAATATATTTTCCCGTCAGGCGTTTTAGCGCATATGAATTTCCCATAAGCGATTAACACCTCGGCGTTGTTAAATTTCAAAATAACGCATTCGGGTTTGTTTTTTAATACGCTCACATCAGTTAAAAAACCAAAATTTTTAAGCAGGGTTTTTTCTGTCATGCCCCTATCCTTTTAACCGTATTGGCTATTATCTTTTTCATTTTCGGCAATAATTTTTCTTGTGTTTTTTGCGATAAGGCAGGAGCTATGGTTTCAATCAGCTTTTCTCTTTTTGTTTTTTGATAAACGTTTTTCAGTGCTGTTTTAAATCTCTTCTCCATATACGCTCTTCTTTTCAGATCCTCTTCACTCCAGCTAAACTGGGTAAAATCTACAAACATATTCCAGCCGCCCACAGCTTCAAGAGCCTCTTGCACCATTTCGTTATTCGGTTTAATTTTTTTCTTTTTGCCGGTAACTATTGCGTGTGTGAGTAAAATATTCCAAACTTCCTCAATCCATAATTCAACTTCATTTTCTTTTCTCTCAAGGGATTCTATTATCTGTTGCGGTTTCGGTAAATAGCCGTATTTCCATTCGTTTAAAATAATAAGCGTCGCATCTTTAAGCTCTTCTAATGTCAATCTGTTAGATAATACGAACCAGTATGCTTTTAATTCAGCTTTTGTAAGCTCTCTGTTTACGGTTCCTAATGCAATCATTTGCATATAATCAACAAATTTATTTTTCGTCATATCACACCTCCACTCATTTCCAACATTTCCATCTCTCTAATAAACGCTTCGGATTCGGCTCTTGCCCTCTCTTCGTCAAAACCTCTGTTAAAACCCGTCCGTGGCTTTTTAGGTGTATCTAAAAGCTCTATTTTCATTTGCTCGAAATTTTTATCAACGCTTTTAGGGTTTGTTAATTTAGGTCTCCAAAAATTATCTTTTAATGCAGCAAATAAAGTCCGCTCAACGATTTCTTCTCCGTAAAGGTTTTTCAGCTTTAACAATATGCCGTCATATTCAGCTTTAAACTCCGGAAGTTTTTTTGTTAGTTTTAAGATTTCTTTGTAGTATCGCTCAAAAAAATTTGAGGAGGCGCTTATATTATATTCCTCCTCATTTACATTTACATTATCATTTACATTATCATTAACATTTACATTGCTTCCGTTTTGCTTATCAGGTTGCTTATCGTTTGCTTGTAAGGTTGCTTGTTGTTTGCTTGTAAGGTTGCTTCCGTTTTGCTTATCAGGTTGCTTATCGTTTGCTTTTGTTTTGCTTGTTTTTTTAGCCTCAGCACCTTTTTTGCCGGCTTCGTATTTTTTATTACTTGCTTCAAGTGTAGGTTTAGCCATTAAAAATATTGCTTTTGCTGTGTCTTTTAACTCATCCGTAATATCATTACCGTTAAACATAAATTCAAAAATAGCTCTATACGCATCAGCTCTTTGGCTTTTAGGTAATAGTTCAATCGCTTCATAATAACTTCTATAAAACACAAAACTATCTCTTTGCATTTTTGTTTCTTTTTCGGTATAATTCATCTTACATCCTTTCTCGATATTTCGTAGACCCTTAAAGAAGTCCTTGAACCTTCTTTTTTTATGCGGTCTACGATTTTTATTAACCCTGCGTTTCTTAATTCAGTTAATCTACCGCTAATTGTGTGATAAGGTCTGTTTAACTTACTCGCTATTTTTTCACCTGTAGCTCTCCCGAGTTCTAATAGCTTAAAATATACTTTTTGCTGACTCTGTGTAAGCACTCCTGATTTTTTTAAGTATTCGTATGCTTCTAAACTTGTTTCAGCCATATTACGCATGTGTTACCCCTTTTTCTTTTTCAATCATTTCGAGCAACTCTTCAACTGTAAGATTTAAAGCAAGCGCCAATGGCTTAATGTATAAAGTCGGATATGACTTTCTTGTAATCCAATTTCTCAATCTTTGTGGGGTTACTTCAATGTGTTTAGCAGTTCTAAACAACCCTTTTTGTTTAATAAGTTCTTCAATCAATTTATCTCCTTTAAAAGGTTTTTACAATTATACACGATATGTGTATTATAAGTCAAGAGTGTTTTACACTTTTTGTGTATACACAATTTGTTAACATTGTAGATAAATATGCCGATTTATAATTAACTTAAAAAAGGATTAAAGATGGAAAGCGTTATTAATAAAATTGATAAATTATTAAAAGAGCAAGGCAAATCAAAAAAAGAGGTAGCGGATTATTTAGAAGTTAAACCGCAAAGATTAAGCAATTGGTTCATGAGAAAGAGCATTCCGAGTGAATATTTAATTGATATAGCTAAATTTTTAAATACAACTGTTGAAGCATTATTTGATGAAACCGGCGAAATCCCCGTAACCCGTTATCTGCCTATTATCGGCGAAGCATCCTGTGGCGTTCCGACAAATCACTTTTATCAGGATACCGAATATGAAATGTATCCGGTTCCCGAGCATCTTTATAAAGAGGGGCGCTACTACGTCAAAGCCGTGGGCGATAGTATGCTGCCTAAAATTAAAGAAGGGGATATTGTTCTATGCGACAAAGAAGCTTATATCGATAACGGCAGCATAGTGCATTATACGATAAATAATGAAGAAAGCGGGATTAAAAAAGTGATAATGGATGAGAAAGGAAACCCTGTAATGCTTATGCCTCTAAACGACAAATATCCGCCAGTAGCAATAAAAGACGGGGACGAAGTTAGAATGGCTAAATGTTTAGAAGTTACGAGTAAACTGTGAGGTGAAATATGAATGAAGAAAATTTATTTACTGAAAAATTAATAATTACGTCTGTAAACGATATAGATGAAACTATACAAAAAGTATTGAGCGGTAAGAATGACTATTTTGAACTCAAAATTGATGAGCTTGAACCTATCGTTTTTAGATTTATAGGCGAACGTTTTAATAGAGAATTCGTCCCCATAAAAACCGCCGAAATTTCAGCTGTTTATAAGATTAATTTTGTAAAATATTATAATAATATATTGCAGACAAAAGTCGATGAGGACTTATTGTATTTCAGGTACAAACCCGGAAGTTTTGAAGTGGATTTTCAACAATTTTTAGCTGCAATAATAGATAAAGGAATATCGAAAATGAGCGGAACGCAAATAACCTTAATTATACTTTTTGCTATAGGTGCGTGGTTTGCAAAAGACGCTTATAGTGATTATTTGAACGCACAAAAAGCAAAATTTAATTCTGATGTTGCACTAAAAGCTATTGAAGTATTAGAAAGAAATATAGAGCTTCAAAACGCAAAAAACAAACCAGTTAATAAAGCGCTCGAAATTATTAATGAAAGCGAAGAACTTGAATATGGGAATATTAAAGATAAAACTATTTACAAAAAGAATGATATTAGCAAATTTGAAACTTTAGAAGATGAACAAATAACATACGAAACAATTGAAGGTCAGTTTTTTGTTAAAGGGATGAAAGATATTGACGGTAAAAAATACATTACCCTTAAAAGAGGGAAAGAAGCTAAATTTGAAGCGGTAAGCAAATTAAGTAATAATAATCGATTGTTTGAATCTTTTGAAACCGGGACGCCTATTAAATTGAAAATAAATATAGGAAAAGATTCAAAAGGAAAAATTGTAGAAGCTGATATATATGAAATTGTAGATTAAAACCCGCACTTCTCTTTTATCTCTTTAACATCCACCAAAAATTCTTTTATTTTTCTTCTTCCGACCGCATTAGTATTCGGAACTAAAAAAGCCGGTGATTTTTGAAGTTTAGGAATGTAGATTATTTTAAACCAATATTTAGGTATTCCAACGCCATTTTTAATATATCCCTTGTTACCACATACTCCCGTAGTAACTTCTATTTTCCCGTATTTTATAGCTAAAATCCTTGTAAATTTTTCAATTTTAGCCCAAAGGCGCCTGTTTAACTGCGGTTTTTGCGGGGCGATATTAGACATTAGGAAAGTCTGCTTTTGTATTGCACGATTATAATCAAACGCCGCATTAGGTGCTAAATGTCCTCTGTCGTATCCTGTTCGGCTGTAATCTTTGCTGTAACTTCTACATTTCGCAGGCAGATTATAATCAGGTCTAAACGTCAAATGTTTACGACTTAATTTTTTCTGAACTAAATCGCCTTTAAGAATATAAGTAACCGCTAAAGGATGTTTGTATTTGCAGCTGTAACAAATATCAAATGCTTGTTTATGTAAAATTTCATCACATTTAAACTGCAAATCTATTGCGAATAGTAAAATCGGGAGTAAAAATAACAACTTTTTCATTTACATAAACTTTCACAAGGGATACCGTCTTTATCTCTATCGAGGCTTTTAATTCCACATTTATTTAAATAGAAATAAGCTTCATCGCAAGAAGACATTTGAGAGCAATATTTCTTTTCTCCACATTTGTATTGTTTGTTATTTCGTTTTATTTTTTTTCGTTTATTATAAACTTTATAATCGTTAAAAGCTTTACTTTTATAACGAGTAAAAACTGTTTTATTATAAGAAGGGTTATAACTATTTATATTACTATTGTCTGAACGAAAATTAACACAATAGCATTCTTTTTGCCTCTCTCCACTTATTTCTAAAACCCCAAAACATTTATAAGAAACGTTTAAATTCTTATCATAGCAAATAAAATTATTTTCTTTCTGCGTGCATATTGGTTTAGCAAACAAATAAACCACAAAACAAAGATAAATAATAATTTTTTTCATCCCTTTCTCCTTTTTTATCTCTTTTTTAACATTGTATCTAAAACAAATTTCACAATTTGTGTATTTTTCTCTTGACTTATAATACACATATCGTGTATAATAGCACTAACAAAACATCAAAACGATGTTTTGAGATAGTTGAAAATATAATGTTAAGTGAGGGAGGCGAAAGGTGAGATATGACAAATACCGAAGTAGCTAATGCTTTAAAGAATTATCTTTGTCGTCGTCTTGCTGAGTTAAATCAAGTTCAAGAGCGTCAGCAATCGAAGAAACCCATTGCTTTTTTTCATCTTCCGAGAAAGGTATACCTTTTATTTCAAAAGCTTTTTCAATTGAAGTAAAAATTAATTCAAACATTTTATCCATAAGCACTCCTTAATAAATTTCCTCCCTCACTTAACATTATACCAAGCTCTTTGAAAACCCAGCCCCCGCCGAGCCACGGGGGTGATAAGTTAAACCGACCGAGGCAGGGTTAAAGGTCGGTCGTAACCGCTTTGTGCGAGGGCAGTTTTTTTCGGCACTCCTTTTCTGCTCTCACACAAGGCGGCTGCCTTAATAAAAAAAAGGAGACAAAATGAAACTGATACTTGAAATTGAAGCACCGGAATATTTAAAAGTAAAAGATTATGCAAGATTGAAAAGTTTTATCGAATTTTTAGGGCTTAAGATAAAACGATTCACAACGGTGCAAAACTACAAATTTAAAATAATTGCGTAAAGGAAATAAAAATGATTGAATCGATTATTTTAGGCTGTGCGGTAATACTTCCGTATGCAATATTAAAAGCGTTTGAAATAGCGCAGAGAAAGAAAAACAAAAAGTGGACGGATGAAGACGCTGACGTTGTGGATAATTGGAAGTTTCCGAGTAATTATATGTAAAGGACGGCTATGAGGTTTAATGAAAATGCTTACAGGCTTATAGCAGATAATCCCGGTCTGAATTATGCGCAGTTTAGACAATTAACCGGGCTATCAAGGGCAACATTTGCAAAATACAAAAGCGAGGCTAATGTTGCTGCAAAAGCTGGAGAGGACATAAGTTTAAGGTTTAGATTAAAACAAAAATTAATTATAGATATGAAACAGACAATGAAAGAAAAACACGGGTATGCAAATCTGAAGCATACGCCGTTTGAAAGGGGTTAAAATGAATAACAAAGAAATTATAACACAATTCGGGTCTCTCGTAAACTACAAAGACCCGGCGGAATTTTGGGAAGCAATAAAAACCCAAAACAAAGCCAAAAAATGGACTATAACGCCCGTTAAAATAGAGTTTAAAGACGGACAGATTGTGGAGAACAGCGGACAAGTGAAGCAATTGGTTGAACTTATGCAAAGCTGGGCTAATGACTTAATAACAAACGCAAAAGATGTAGATGAGCTTGAAAAAGCCACTGAAATTGTAAGAGAAGTTTACGTTTGGTTTAGCGGCTCCCGTAAGCAGTTAACAAAGCCGCTCGATGAGATGAAAAAGAATTTCACAAGTCTTGAAAACGAAATTAAACAAATCGGCATTACGTTTAAAGAAAAAAAAGAGACCCTTTTAGAGGAAGAATACAAGCAAAAAGCATTGGCGCTATATACAAGGATACAAAGATACCTTGAAGAGATTAAAAAAGAGCATAATGTAACAATAGAAGTATCACTCTTTAAAGATTTTGTCGAACGTAAAAAGAAAACAAATATCTTTACAAGCAAAAAAGAGCTTACTAAAAAAATCGATGATGAAATAAAAGCAAAAATTAACGAAATTTTAGAACCGATTTTGAAAGAGAGAGAAGCACAAAAATTGAAAGAGCAGGATTTGCAAAAATTAACTCTTGATTTGCAAGATATTAATACAAACGCCTTATTCGTTGAAGAACTTGAAGCAGCAAAAGAAAAATTAACACAACTACTTAACACAGTTGATATGCGTTATCCAAACGCCGTAAACGAGGCAGGGGCACAGCTTAACGCAAACATCCGCCTTGTAGAAGCAAACATCAAACGCTTACAAGCCGAAGCCGAAAAAGAGGCATTAAGAAAAGCCGAAGAGGAACGAAAAGCGGCGGAGGCTAAAAAGCAAGAGGAAATAAAAAAAAGAGCCGAAGAAATACAAAAAGCGCAGCAGGAAGTGGCTAATGCAGAAAATGCACAAACCACAGAGGATAGTTCCAAAATGGAACATACCACCACTAAATACATAATCCCACCACTTAAAGAAACGGAACATACTTCTAAATACAAAATTCCGCTTAGAGAAATAGAGGTTATAGCGGCGGTTGAAATCAAAGCGGCTAGTGAAGATGAAGCAAAAGAAAAAGCAATCGAAATGTTTAAGCAACAGTTGCAATTTATAGAGCTTGAAAGGGTTTGAGATGTATATTCAATATAAGCAACTAAAAAACGAACTTGAAGAGACTATCGATAGAGTTTATCCAGACGTTGATGCAGAAGAATTAACGTCAATTTTTATAGAGTTGTTAAGAGATAAACTAAAATTTAAACACTTTGACAAAGTTATACAACACATAAAAGAATCAACAAAGGAGACAAAATGAGCACAGTAAGAGAACAACAAGCAGTAACTATTATAAAACAAAAACTACCGCAACTAAAAGTCCTTGCGGGTGATGAAAGGAAAGCGAGTGTTTATGCAAGCACTTTAAAACAATTAGCGCTAAATCCAAACCTTAAAAACGTAAATGTAGAGACAGTTCTTGGAACGGCGTTTGAAATAGTCCAGGCGGGATTAAACCCAAACCCGCTATTTGGTCAGGCTTATGTAGTGCCTTACAAAGGTAAAGCGCAACTTCAAATCGGCTACAAAGGCTGGATAAGCGTAGGATACAGAAACGGTTGGAAATTCAGAGCCGTAGCGGTTTACGATGTGGATCACTTCAAAATCAGATTCAACGGGCTTAATGATGAAATAGACTTTGAGCCGAATTATGACGAAAGAAGCGAGGAAGACGGAGCGTGGGTATATAAACATCTAAAAGGCGTAATTGTCTATGCGGCTGATAAAGACGGGAATATTTTCTCAGAATTTGTGCCTTTCAAAAAACTTGAAAAATTAAGACTTAAAAGTCCAAATCAAAGAGCAGGGAGCTTACAGCATATTTGGCTTGAATGGGCGGAAGAGATGTATAAGGCAAAAGCTCTTAAATATGTAATTACAAGACTTCCTATAACCGAACAGATTATGGAGCTTGCGGTAAAAGAAGACGAAGTTTTTAGAGAAGAAAGCAACGGTGAAGCAACGGTGAAGCAACAACCAACTACCACTCAAACAATCGACCCGCTTTCACTTACAAACCCGAAAGAACAAGAAGAAATCCAGGCAGCGGAAGTTATGCCGGAAACTGAAAAAATTTCACCTATAAGCTTTGCAAGATTATATAAATCGTTAAGCAAAGAGCAAAGCGTAAAATATTTAGAATATACACAAAGTGTAAATCTTGCAGAGCTAAGCGAAGAAGAGCTTGCAAATTTTTATAAAGAGGTAAAAGAGTATGTGGGAGCTTAAAAAAATCTCCGACGAGGAATATTTCTCTCTCGGGGAGCTTAACATAAAACACCCGGAAAAACTTGTCGTAAACGCATCTTTGCTTAAAGATATATTCGACAGAGGACTTTTTGAAGTGTTAATCGAACCGGTAGAGCATTCGGAAACAACGCTAAAAAATTTCAAGACCGGAAGCGCTTTGCATAAATACATACTTGAAAATAGCACTTTCGATAAAGAGTATCATTTCGGGGCTTATAACCCCGCAAAAGATACAACAGAATTAAACGCAAAAGACGAAGAGTTTTTAAAAGCGATCCGCAAAGAATGCGAGCTTAAATTCCCTGAACTGCTTGATGAAAAAGGCGCAGAGGTAACTGTTACCGGAGAGATAGACGGAATAAAAGTAAAAGCAAAACTGGATAAGTTTATTATAAGCGGCAACCGAGCGTATATTTACGACTTAAAAAGCACTTCTTTGCCTCTTGCGAAAATCAAAAAAACAAGTGGCGGCAGAGCTTGGGAGATAGCAAGACAGATAAGCGACTATCATTATGATTTGCAGATGTATTTTTACTCTTTGCTTGTAGAAGAATGGTTAAAAACTCAAAATTTATTTTTAGAAGTTATCCCTATTTTAGTATTTGCAAGCAAGCAAGACTATAAAGTTAAGCAGTTTATGCTGTCTCCCGAAACGCTTGCAAAAGGTGAAGAGAAGTTTAACTATACGTTTTCCCGAGTCCGGGAATTTGTTATATACGGCGCAAAAGCTGTGAATAAATTTGAAATAATATAAAGGAGACAGAAATGAGACTTAATTCTAAAAAAGACTATAAAATAAGACACGATGGAAGAAGATTTACTAAACCTCTTGCAAGTAAAGTAAAAGCTAAAAGGAGAGCCAAAAACAAAGCGGCAAGAAAAACAAGACAGGTGCAGAGATGTATAACAAAATAATCTTAGTAGGCAACCTAACCCGGGATGTGGAGCTTAAATACACCCCGTCCGGGACTGCGATAGCTAACTTCGGGATTGCTACGAACAGGACATACAAAGATACACAAACGGGCGAGAATAAGCAGGAAGTTATGTTTATTGACGTTAAAGTATTCGGACGTTCGGCTGAAATTGCGAATCAGTATTTGCATAAAGGAAGTAAGGTTTTAATCGAGGGGCGTCTGGCGTTGGAACAGTGGGTCGGAAACGACGGGCAAAAGCGCAGCAAGCACGTTGTAATCGCAGAAAAAGTGCAGTTTATGGACAGTAAGTCTGAATTAAGCAACGGTGAAACAAATCAAGTCCGAGATTACGGACAAAGCGCAAATTATGCACCTCAAACGTCAAACAACAATCAAGCAAATGTCCCGGAAGTTGATATTGATGAAGATGAGATACCGTTTTAATGCTCTCTAAAGAGTTTTGTATAATTTCAATAAAAAGGGTTAAAAATGGAAGAAAAGAATATTGTTAATATATTAGAAGAAAAAGGTTTAACTATTTCTTTAAGAAGAATTAATGACAATGAATATAAAAAAGGAGATGAGAAAACTAAAACTGCTTATAAATATGGTTTTGAAATAAAAATAAATGATAAAATTTATGGTAAAGATATTGATTTTTTTGAAGTAAAAATACCTCGAAGCAACAACAAAGAAACTTTAAACACTAATATTGAATGGGGGTATGGTGGAAGCAGCCCAACTCAACTTGCAAGAATTATTTTAAAAGCAATATTGGAAGATGATGGTTTAGTTAATAGATTTTACAATGATTTTGTAGATGAAATTATCGCTAAAATTGATAGAAGAATTGATAAATGGGAAATAACAGAAATAGAAGTGTGGGATTGGCTTATAAATAAAGTAAAACAGCTTGAAAAAGAAAACTACGGAATTTATTTAGTTTTGATGGATAAATTAAATAAGATATTTAAAAATAGATTTGGTATAGATTTAAAAGAAGTATATAAAAACTATGAACCTAATATCGTAAAAAAAGTCTGTAAGGAACTCGGGATAACGCAGAAAGAGTTGGCGGAGAAAATGGGCGTTAATGATGTAACTGTAAGAACTTGGAGCAGTAAGGGTAATGTTCCAGAATGGGCAATTAAATTTATGAATTTGCTTTTAGAATACGAAAAAGTAAAAGAAAAAGCAGATAAAGCAAAACAAATAGCAATACTCCTTGACGAACTAAAAAATTAAAGCGACAGGATTTCTGTCGCTTAAAACTACAAACAAATATTAATTTGTAAATTTCTTTTACTAACTCCTTGACTTTTTGTATTTTATTTTTATATAATTCCATCAATTAAGTAAAACATATTTACAAATAAAGTCAAGGAGTGTAAAAATGAAAATAATTACAATAGCAGACATCAAAGTAAGAGCAAGTGAAGACAATACTATACCAACAGAAGAAGTTGCAAAAATTTATGGTGTTACTCCACAATCAGTAAGAAATCACAAAAGAGAACACTCAGATGAAATTCTTGAAGGATTGCACTTTATAATTAAAAAAAATCATTTAAATAAACCTGCTACCTACTGGACACTTGAAGGCGTTTATATGGTTGGTCTATTTATCAGAAGCGAAAGAGCTAAAAAATACAGAAAAGCAGTCGTAAAACTTCTAAAAGAGATAAAACAAGGCAACATTCAATTAAGACCACAACCAAACCTACTTGGAGAATATGACGAAAAACTAATAACCGAACTTATAAAGCGCACCGACATCGTCAGAGGTTATCAGGGGACTATCAAGCGCTTCGAAAACGAACTCGCTAAAAAACAAAGTGAAATTAAAAATCTTGAATTGAAAAATAAGGTTATATCTGAAGGTGCAAAAGATTATATCGTTGAGAAAATCGAAAAAGCCCAAAAAGAGCTTGACAATGTGAAGGCTTTATTTACAAAGCCCGTTCGTGAAGATAAAAATTTTATTTATGTTGGAAATGCTATTTTACCGAAAAATGGAAAATTTTGAAAATAAAGGAGCATAAAATGCCTATCGAAATAGCTACAAAAGAAGATATAAAAGAAACAGTTATGGGCGTAGTCCAGCCGCTTTTACAAAAAATAGAAGAGCTTAATAAAAAGCTCGAGTATGCAACAGATGAAATGCTAAAAGAAGATGAAGTATGTAAAATTCTAAAAATAGAAAGAACAACTCTTTACAGAAGAATAAAAGCAGGGGAAATTCCTAAACCTAAAAAGATCGGAATTCAAAACAGGTGGCCAAAATCAAAAATACTTAATTATATTCATTCAGAATAAACTTCTCCCACCACTCTAAAAGTTTTCTTCTCTCTTCTAAAAAATTACTACGCATATAAGCTCTCGTTACCTTATTTCCTATTTTGTGCCCTAACTGAGCTTCTATAATCTCAGCATTAAACCCATGTTCGTGCATATATTTATAAGCAAAAGTCGCAAAAGAGCTTCTAAACCCGTGTGTTGTGTGATTTTTATAACCTAAACGCTTTAAAACCATATTAAAGGTCGTATCACTCATTTGTATATCAGGGTGTTTTACATAAAAAACATACTTGCCTTTTTTAACTTCCTTTGCCTGTTTTAAAATATCCAAAAGCGTATCTGTTAAAGGTAGGCGATATTCTTCTCTCGTTTTTATAACTTCCTTAGGATAAATAATCATTCTCTTTTCAAAATCTACCCATTCCCATTCAAGCCCTCTCACATTTCCTTGCCTGAGAGCCGTTAAGATTAAAAATTTAAAAGCAAGCTTTACACTTATTGTTAAGTTATTAAGTCCCCAGATTTCTTTCACCATTTTTTTAAACTTTTCTTCATCTAAAATTGCTTTCATATGCTCTTCTTCTCGCTTAGGTACTATTGTATTAATATCAATTTTTTCTAAAATGTTTATATCAGCGTAATCGTGCATAAGTGCATATTTGTATATTTGTTTTAAAAGCGTATAAACTCTCCTAGTTACTTCGTTTCTATCTCCTTTTTTTATAGAATTTACTTTAACGCTTGGTATTTTTTTAAGAACTTTTACAATGTCTTGCTTTTGTATTTTTTTAATTTCTTTGTTACCTAAAAAAGGCAGAACATAATGTTCTAGCCTTGCTTTGTTTATCTTATAATGCTTCTCACTCCATTCTTGCCTTTTAAACTCTAAAAACATATTTGCTGCATCTTTTAAAGCAATACCCTCTTTTCTTATATCTATACCTAAATAAAGCTCCTTTTTAACCTTTGCTACATACTCCCTTGCATTTTTAAGGCTTACAATAGGATATTCGCCTATTGTATAAGTTTTATTCTTATATTTAAGTCGCCAAATTTTTTTACCGGTTGGACGGATTTCTAAATATAATCCTCCTCCGTCAAAGAGCTTATAAGGCTTATCTTTTGCTTTAGCATTTTTGATTTTTTTATCCGTTAAAGGTATAATTTGTTTTGACATAGTTACCCCTTTTTTCTTTTGTTGCTCTTTAAAATATAATCTTACCCGAAAGTTACCCTAAAATAAAGGGTAACAATGAAACATATCGCAATAAACTGAAACAATAAAAGCGATAAAACAACGGAAATAAGGAAAGTTTGAAAACACTTGAACGCAGATGAAACAATAAAAGTATGCCCACATCTCCACCAAAAAAGAAAAACTCCCGAAATTTTGACATTTCTAACAATCAAATCCAAACAGTGTCAGTTGTTTTCGTGGGATTTTAACTGACAGTTTTATCACTCAACTTCAAGTGCTTTGTAAACTATATCTATCTATCGGGCAGGAATATATTATTAACTAAAATTTGCTTCTTAGAACTACAGAAATATTTAATATAAAAATCCAAAAAGCCATAACGGTATTTTGTTTTTAAATCCGATTTCAATATCATCTATTACGAGATATGAATTTTCAGTATCTTTAATTTGATGTCTATCTTTATTTTTACCCCCGATTTCAAAAATATATTTTTCATCGACTAAAAAATCACCTGTTTTTGAATAATTTACCTTGTAATCAACTTCTAACTGATTAATAAAAAATATCTCTCTAATCGTTCCTGTTTCATTATTAACACAAAAAGTAAAATATAAATTTGGATTTTGTAAATAGAGTTTTGAAGGTTTAAGAAAAGAGGTATCCTTTTTATTCAAAACATCAACCCTTTTTAACACATCCGCCAGATTTAAATAATGGATATATCTGTATAAAGTTTCCCTTCCTATACCTATTCTTTTTGACAGATTAGAAATATTTAACTCATAAGGTTTTGTAAGGCAAAGATATTTTACCAACTGTTTTAGTTTTTCAATATTATCAATATCTATATGAAATATATACAACAAATCATTCTCAATTACCGTATTAACAGCCGACTCCACAAGAAGCTTATAACTTTTCGGTGTTGCGAAATAAAACGGATAATAACCAAATTCCAAATACTCCTTAAAATATTTAAAAATTTTTATTTTACTCAAAATCTCTCTTGCTATTTTTGTATGATTATTAATAATTTCTTCTAAGGAGTATTTTTGTAATTTTACATTTAATTTAAGCTCTAAAAACTCCCTGAAACCAAGCCCCTTAACCTTATACAAAACCGCTCTTCTGCTCAAATCGGCTTTTGAGTGTTCCAAGCTTATGGCACTACTGCCGCTGAATATCACTTTAATATCCAAAAAATCATAAATCTGTTTTAAGTCGTTTTCAAAATTTTTATATTTATGGATCTCATCAATTGCTAAAATTTTACCTCCGTATTTACTAAACTCTTCTGCTATTTCATAAATAGAAACACCGGATGTTAAAATACTGTCGGCACTAAAATACAGACTCTCTTCAAAATCAAAATTTTTAAGATACTGAATTAGAAAAGTTGTTTTACCGACACCTCTTGCACCAACGATTCCAATAATTTTATTCTCAAAATCAACTAAATCAAAAAAATATCTCAAATATTCAGTATCAATAAGTCTTAGAATTTTGTCATATTTGATTCTTAATTCTTCAAGCATTCAAAGCCTTTTTGTCTTATATACAGGACAAAATTATAACACATTTGCATTTCAAGGCAAACAAATTAACTGTTTTTCTTTTTGTTTTATAAAAGTTTTTCAGGTTTTAAAAACTCATCTATACTTAATATTTTTATTCCACAATCACAAAACTGATCTGTCAACCCTTTTTAGGACATAAAAACATTCACCAAACACTAGCGACTTATGCAAAATTTATCAATAACGAACATTTACAAATTGACAGACGTTTATCCATTTTTACTGACAGTGCAACTGACAGTAGCTCTCAAACTGCCAAATAACGGGAGATAAGGACAAGTCCCCACATCTCCACCAACCAATACATAGTGTCTGACACTTTATCAAATATATCGTTATGATTTTATTGCATTCATATACATACTGCATATTTCAAATAAAATCACTTAATTTAATTTTTTTCATTACAAAATATTTGGTATGATAACATTTAAATAAAAAGAAAGGGAATGAATGAAAGAAGAAAACATTAAATACATTCCATGCGTTCCACAACCGGCGCAAATAGAAGAAGATGAAATTGATTTGAAAGAATTAATAAAAACAATTCTTAAATACAAAAAATTTATAATAATCTTCACTTTTATAATTACATTATTGGCTGGAATTTACGCTTTTGTAAAAAAACCCGTATATGAAATAAAAGGATATATACAATTAGGGCATATAAGTAACAGTAATAATAATAATATAATATATTTAACAGAGCCAAACTCTGCAACAATATATATTCAAAACAAATTTGATAAATCAAAAGATATAAATTCAACATATCCGAAAATAAATGCAAATATAGCTAAAAGAACAAAAGACATTTTAAATTTAACAATTCAAGACCATTCAAACACTACCGCCAAAAAATATTTAAACAAAATTATAGATACCTTAAAAAACCAAGAAAATCTTAAACTTAAAACATATATCCAAAACATCAAATCTCAAATTAAAATTTTAAGCAATCAAATCACAGACATTAAAAATGAAATCACTATTTTAAATAACAATCTTCTAAAAATAAAAGATCCCAATATTTATCAATTAACTGTAAATAAAATAAATGATTATCAAAACCAAATAACAAATACAAAATTAAAAATCACAGATCTGAAAACAAAAATTTCTCCAATAAATATAATCAAAACTCATATTATCGGAACAATCAAACAAAATCCATATCCTATAAAACCAAAAAAGAAATTAATTGTCATTGTTGCATTTATTACAGGATTTATTTTATCGATATTTTTGGTCTTTTTTATTGAATTCATTAAAGACTTGAGAAAAGAATGATTTTAGTTTTAGGAGATAAATATAAATTTAACACAATAGAAAACAAAAAACTGAAATACAATATTAAATACTTAAAAGTTAATAATGATTTATTAAAAAATATAAAAAAATGCGAAAATAAGTGTAAAATTATTATACTTAACACAAAAGAAAACATAGAAAACAATATTATTCATTACCTTACCTCTCTTGAACTAAAAGGCATAAAATTCCTGACAATCAAACATTTTCTTGAACAATATCTCGGGAAACTTTATATCCCAAAAGACGGAAGCAATATCGATTTTTTGGATGAAATCAAACCTTTCAGTAAAAGACAATATTTTTTAAAAAGAATTATTGACTTTTCCATTGCTATCCCTCTTGGAATAGTTACAATCCCTATAATGCTATATTCTGCTTATAGAATCAAAAAAGAATCTCCTGATGGAGATGTATTTTTTAAACAAACGAGAATAGGTAAAAATGGAAAACCTTTTACTTGTTATAAATTTAGAAGTATGAGAACAGATGTTGAGTTTTTTGACCATTACACACAAGAAAATGACCCTAGAATTTTTAAATGGGGTGAGATTATGAGAAAAACAAGAATTGATGAATTACCTCAACTTTGGAATGTTATAAAAGGAGACTTGCATTTACTTGGACCTAGGGCTGAATGGGATGAATTAGTTAAAAGAGTGGTCATTCTATCACGAAAGACATTTAATCGCCCCTGGAATTACAGGATGGGCACAAGTAAATTATCCTTATGGTAAAAATCTTGAAGATACTTATCAAAAACTTATGTATGGAGACCGCTTCATACTTTGTGTAAACCATAAAAGTCATTTTAAATAAGGTTCCAGTCTGTTTTCAAAAATTATAGCAAATTGAGAGATGATTTCAGCCCAATTTGAAATGGATTTTTGCCATTTT
>Ga0256837_1000948_pt1 | contig 21592 bp, 16 predicted proteins | sample 4562384metaG_FD_185976 | JGI IMG/M metagenome (GOLD analysis project Ga0256837, IMG submission 185976) | Hydrothermal vent microbial communities from Guaymas Basin, Mexico - 4561-384 | ecosystem: Environmental > Aquatic > Marine > Hydrothermal vents | place: Mexico: Guaymas Basin | collected...
GCTAGGTTTTTGAGTATATTTTTTAAAATCTCACCATTTAAGTAAGAGAGTATAAATAACTTCATAGCCAATGAAACAATAGATTATAAGATATGAGGCGAAAATTCGCAGGAGCTATCAGTAGCTTCAAGAGTTTTCAACGAAGTAGCTTGTAATCTATTGTTTCACCCGTAGGGCAACATTTAAAAGGATTATCTTCTTTGTTAAACTTTGCTTAACGATACTAGTATCGCCAAGCAAAGTTTGCCTCAAATCTAAACCTTTTAAATGTTGTTGGCTATGAAGTTATTTATGCTCTCTTACTTATTTACCCTATCTTTTGGCATTGTATTATCGAACTCAGGTTTTTAGTTTGTGATATTATACACAATCTCAGTCTTGTTTTTTATGGTTTTTATCTCATGAACACTAAGTGTATCTATCTCTAGTGACATAAACTCTTTGATGCTAGTGATATTGTTTTTTGCAATGGCTTTTAAAACAAGTCCACGATAAGCCTTTGCCCAGTGGCTTACAACCTTGCCATCTTTTAAAAACTTTAGAGTTGTAAATGGTTTGTTTGGTTTGTAAAATTTATCATAATAACCAGCTCGTAAATCTAAAATCTCATCATTACTAAAGTATAAATCAAGTTGATAAGAAAATCTATCTTTATAAAATCTATCAGGCTCAATATCTCCTATAGAATTTCCCTGTTTTACTTTGTAGTTTGCTATACTATCGCCACCTAATATAGCTCCATAAAGGTTAGAAAAAATTATAGTATTTTTTTTAAGATACTCTTTTGCATTTTCATTTAAAGAGTTATACTCAAGATAATCATAAGCTACACCTTTATATCTCTCTATAGCACACATCAAAGGTGAGTTAAATATATCGCAGATATACGGCTCACAATCACTCCACTTTTTAAAACCAAAAAGTTTTTTTATCTTATCTTCATCTTTAGAATTAACTATATCATTATAAGTGGTTAAAATCTTATCCCTTGCATCGTTTGAGCCTAAAAGCTCTTTTTTTATCTCATTGCCACCAGAGTTTTTTCCCTCTGATGGTGAAAATAGTATTTTTAACATTTTTTATTATCCTATTTTGGGTTTAAAAACACCATCAAAATTTGTGATATTTTTATCTTTTAACTCTTTACATCTATTTGCATATAGTTTATCAAATTTATCTTTTGATTTTGATATAACTTCATATATCTTTATAACCAGAGTTCGACAATAGAATGTCCAAAGATAGGGTAAATAAATGGTGGGATTTTAAAAAATATACTAATTCAGATAATGAAAGTATAAAAGCATTTCAAACAGAAATGATAACATCAGATACACTATCTTTAGAAAATGCAATTTCTATACTAAATAGAGAAAAATCTATAAAATCTTTAATAGTTGAATACTCTTTTCCTTCAGAATTAGAAAAATTAGCTATAAATACAAAGCATTTGACTCCAAATTTACTTTTAGATGGATTAAAATCTTTTAAAAGAGATAGTTTTAAAAGCCCAGTAAATAGGGGTTTTAAGAATTAAAAAAAAAGAAATTGTAAAGTTTTAGTAAAAAAGCTTGACATTAAAACTAAAACCGACTATAATTCCACCATCAAATACGAAAGCCGTCATAGCTCAGTTGGCTAGAGCAGCTGATTTGTAATCAGCAGGCCCGGGGTTCAAATCCTCGTGACGGCACCATTTGAATATTAGAAACAGTGTTAGACCAGATAATAAATTGGTGGGATAGTCAAGTGGCCAACGACGGCAGACTGTAAATCTGCTCCCTATGGGTTCAGAGGTTCGACTCCTCTTCCCACCACCATCACACACCATGCGGGTGTAACTCAGTGGCTAGAGTTCCTGCCTTCCAAGCAGGCTGTCGAGGGTTCGAATCCCTTCACCCGCTCCATAGTGATATTCTGGAAGCTGAAGTACAATTTTTCAACTAAATTAACTTCTTGAATTTTTATAAAAGCTTATATCTATATACTAATCTAATAATTTTTTTAATTTAATATTGTTCTATATAAAAATCATGCAATTATTGCTTATAAATAAGCTTTATCTTTGAAGCTGTCGTGGCTCAGGGGTAGAGCACTTCCTTGGTAAGGAAGAGGTCATGGGTTCAAATCCCATCGTCAGCACCATTAAATAATTTGAATTTAAGCAATAATTGAATGATTTTTGGATATAATTCCAATTCAATTCATATAAAAAGTCGGAGGACACTATGGCAAAAGAAAAGTTTGAGCGTAATAAACCGCATGTAAACATTGGTACTATTGGTCACGTTGATCATGGTAAAACAACATTAACAGCAGCTATAACTGCAGTATTAGCAGTTAAGGGTGATGCAGAACTTATGGACTATGATCAAATTGATAATGCTCCAGAAGAAAGAGAGCGTGGTATCACGATCGCAACTTCTCACGTTGAGTATGAAACTGACAAACGTCACTATGCACACGTTGACTGTCCAGGTCACGCGGATTATGTTAAAAATATGATTACTGGTGCTGCTCAAATGGATGGTGCTATTCTAGTTGTATCAGCAGCAGATGGCCCAATGCCACAAACTCGTGAGCATATCCTTCTTTCTAAGCAAGTAGGTGTTCCATATATCGTTGTTTTCATGAACAAAGAAGATATGGTTGATGATGAAGAGTTAATGGAACTAGTAGAGATGGAAATTCGTGAATTACTAGAAGAATATGAATTCCCAGGTGATGATACTCCAATCGTAGCTGGTTCTGCACTTAAAGCACTTGAAGAAGCTAAAGAAGGTACTCTTGGTGAATGGTCAGAAAAAATTCTTAAGCTTATGGAAGAAGTAGATGCTTATATCCCTGAGCCTACTCGTGAAACTGACAAAGATTTCTTAATGCCAGTTGAAGATGTTTTCTCTATTTCTGGTCGTGGTACAGTTGTAACTGGTCGTATCGAGCGTGGTACTATCAAAGTTGGTGAACAAGTAGAAATCGTTGGTATTAAAGAAACTCAATCAACTACTGTAACAGGTGTTGAGATGTTCCGTAAAGAGATGGAACAAGGTGAAGCTGGTGATAACTGTGGTATCCTTATCCGTGGTATTGCTAAAGATGAAGTTGAGCGTGGTCAAGTTCTTTGTAAGCCAGGTTCAATCAATCCTCACACAACATTTACTGCTGAGATTTATGTATTAAGTAAAGATGAGGGTGGTCGTCATACTCCATTCTTTAACAACTATCGTCCACAGTTCTATGTAAGAACTACAGATGTTACTGGTGCTATTACTTTACCAGAAGGTACTGAGATGGTTATGCCAGGTGATAATGTTTCAATCACTGTTGAACTTATTCACCCGATTGCAATGGAAGAAGGTACTAACTTCGCTATCCGTGAAGGTGGTAGAACTGTTGGTGCTGGTGTTGTTGCATCAATTATCAAATAATTCGCATTTGCGAATTATTGATAACCAATAAAGGTTAATAAAAATGAGAGAAGCAATTCACTTAGGTTGTGAGAAATGTACTAGAAGAAACTATCACACAACTAAAAATAAAAAGACTCACACTGAAAAGTTTTCTACTAAGAAATACTGTAAATGGTGTAAAGAGCATACAATTCATAAAGAGATGAAACTGTAAGTTTCATTCTCTTTAGAATTTTAAGATTTAGGTGCATAGCTCCAATGGTAGAGCACCGGATTCCAAATCCGGGTGTTGGGGGTTCGAGTCCCTCTGCGCCTGCCACGATTAATATTAAACATATATTATAAGTAAAACTTTAGAGTTTTATTTATAATGAATGCATCTATAAAGAAAGTTGACTATGAATATAAATACACATATAAAAAATGCAAAAACTGAATTAGCAAAAGTAATTTTCCCAACTAAAGGTCAAGTTAAACAAGCGTATATTGCTGTAGTTGTAGTTGTTAGTGCAGTAGCAGCATTTTTGGCTTTGGTTGACTTAGTTATGTCATCTATTATATCTACGATTTTAGGCTAGAAGGAAATATATGGCACATCAATGGTACTCAATCCAAACTTATGGAAGTGATAAAGCAGTAAAAGCAGCAATCTTACATATGATAGAAGAACATGGTTTAGAGGAACATATAACAGAAGTTATTGTTCCTACTGAAGATGTTATAGAAGTTAAAGATGGTAAGAAAAAGGTATCTGAAAGATCTCTTTATTCTGGTTACGTTTTTGCAAAGATAGATCTAAATACAGAAATCCAGCATATGATACAGGGTATTCCTAAAGTATCTGGATTTATTGGTGAAGGAAATCGTCCAACACCTTTAAGTGAGCATGACATTAATGTTATACTTGATCGTGTTAACAATCGTGCCGCACCAAAACCAAAAATCTTTTTTGATAATGGTGAAATGGTAAGAATTATAGATGGACCATTTGCTAACTTCACAGCAACAGTTGATGAATATGATTTAGAACATGGTACACTAAAACTAAATGTTTCAATTTTTGGAAGAGCTACTCCGGTAGATATTTCTTATACTCAAGTTGAAAAAGTAATTTAATCTCAAATAAGGAAAAAAGTATGGCAAAGAAAATAACAGGTTATATTAATCTACAAATTGATGCTGGTAAAGCAAATCCTGCTCCACCAGTTGGACCAGCTCTAGGGCAACGTGGTGTTAACATCATGGAATTTACAAAAGCGTTTAATGAAAGAACAAAAGATTTAATGGGATTTAAAGTTCCTACTGTAATCACTGTTTATTCAGATAGAAGTTTTACATTTATTACTAAGCAACCAACTGCTGCTGCATTAATTATGAAAGCTGCTGGTCTTAAAAAAGGTACTGATAACCCTCTTAAAAATAAAGTAGGAAAATTAACTAAAGCTCAATTAATGGAAGTTGTTGAGAGAAAAATAGTTGATTTAAATACTGATGATAAAGATGCCGCAATGAATACTATTGCTGGTACTGCAAGATCAATGGGTGTAGATATAGTAGATTAATCTTCAAAAAAGATTATCTATCTATAAATATCATCTACCACAATGATATAAAACTTTGTGGAAGAATTTAAATATGGAGAATTTGAAAAAATGAGTAAAAGATATAAACAATTATTAGAAAAAATTGATGCTACTAAATCTTATAAAGTTGAAGAAGCTACAGCTTTAATAAAAGATTTAAAAAGTGCTAAATTTGATGAAACTGTTGAAGTTGCATTAAACTTAAATGTTGATCCTCGTCATGCCGATCAAATGGTTCGTGGTGCTATAGTACTTCCTCATGGAACTGGTAAAACTGTTCGTGTAGCTGTATTTGCTAAAGGTGCAAAAGCTGATGAAGCTAAAGCTGCTGGTGCTGATATCGTTGGTACTGATGATTTAGTTGCTGATATCAAAGAGGGAATCTTTAACTTTGATGTAGTTGTTGCTGCACCAGATTGTATGGGACTTGTTGGACAAATTGGTCGTATTTTAGGGCCAAAAGGTTTAATGCCAAATCCTAAAACTGGAACAGTAACTCCAGATGTTGCTACTGCTGTTAAAAATGTTAAGGGTGGTCAAGTTAACTTTAGAGTTGATAAAAAAGGTAATATCCATGCAGGTATTGGTAAAGCTAGTTTTGATGCAAAACAAATTGAAGAAAATTTTAATGCATTTTTAGTAGCTATTAACAAACAAAAACCAGCTTCAGCAAAAGGTAGATATATTAAATCAGGTGCTATTAGTTTAACTATGAGTCCTGCTGTTAAATTAGATACTGCTGAGTTACTAGATATAAAATAATTTTTAGTGTTCCACTTTTTAGTGGAGCATTATAAAGTTATTATTTTATTTTAATAACTGCATTTTATGGACTGAAGATATAGGCGTAGATTTTTTAATCTACTTAATGTTTTACCTATTGAAGTCAAGCAAACTATTTGCTTGAGATGTCTGGAAAGGAGATATTCTATGACAAAAACAAAAAAAGCTGAAATCATTGAAACTCTTTCAAATGAGTTTAAAACAGCTCAATCTGTAATCTTTTGTGATTATAAAGGTTTGACTGTTGGTGAGCTTGAAGGTTTAAGAAAAATTGCTCGTTCTAAAGAAACAAAAGTTCAAGTTGTTAAAAATACACTTGCAACTATTTCACTTAAAAATGCTGAATTAGAAGGTATCGAACTTAGCGATACTAATATTTTAGTATGGGGTGATGATTCTGTTGCTACTTCTAAAGTAGTTGCTGAATTTGCAAAAGGGAACGATAAATTTGTAATTAAATCTGCTTATATTGATCGTGAAGTTGCTGATAGTGCTAAAGTTGAAGCATTTGCTAAACTTCCAGGACGTGAAGAATTACTTGGTATGCTTGCTGCTACTTGGATGGCTCCTGTACAAAACTTTACTATCGGTCTTAACGCTCTTAAAGAGAAAAAAGAAGAGGAAGCTGCTTAGTCAGTAAGAACTTCTATTTTTGAGTTGTCTGAATAATCAGATTTGTAAGGGAATTTATTGTATAATTACGGTAGAAGCCCTAGTATAAAAAACCTAATTTTTAAAATTTTGGTTTTTTAAAATTTTGAAAAAAATTATAAGGAATATAATTATGGCTGTAACTAAAGAAGACGTATTAGAATATATCTCAGGACTTTCTGTATTAGAACTTTCTGAATTAGTAAAAGAATTTGAAGAAAAATTTGGTGTATCTGCACAACCTGTTGCTGTAGCTGGTGGAGCTGTTGCTGGTGGTGAAGCTGCTGCTGAAAAAACTGAATTTGATGTAGTATTAACTGATGCTGGTGCTAAAAAAATCGGTGTAATTAAAGCTGTTCGTGCTTTAACTGGTTTAGGTCTTAAAGAAGCAAAAGCTGCTTGTGAAGAATTACCATCAACAATCAAAGAAGCAGTAGATAAAGATACTGCTGAAGAAGCAAAAGCTGCTCTAGAAGAAGCTGGTGCTACAGTAGAAGTTAAATAATTTTAACTTAAACTAGGAGGGTTTATCCCTCCACCTTTTGGGTGCTTTTACAAAGAGATATACTCTTTTTGTAAAAGTGCCCTTATGTCGTTTATAAGCACTTTTTAAAAATAAGCTCTATTTTAGAGCCACTCAAATCAATTCAAGGACGCTTGAATATGATATTAACAACTCATCGAGGTAGCCTATGTTAAACACTTTATACTCTGGAAATCGTCTTCGTGTAGACTTCTCTAAAACTCCTCAACAAATTGAAGTACCAAATTTACTACAACTACAACAAAGCTCTTATGATAGCTTTTTAATGTTAGACTCTAAGAGTAGAACAGACAGTGGTATTGAAAAAGTATTTCAATCTGTTTTCCCAATACATGATGTTCAAAATAGATTAACTATTGAATATATTGGTAGTGAAGTAACTAACCCTAAATATACAGTTCGTGAATGTATGGAGCGTGGTCTTACTTATGCAGTAAGTTTAAGAATGAAAACTCGTCTTGTTTTATGGGATAGAGATGAAAACACTAAAGAAAAGCTTGGTGTTAAAGATATAAAAGAACAATCAATTTTTGTTCGTGATATACCACTTATGACAGATAGAACTTCATTTATTATTAATGGTGTTGAGCGTGTTGTTGTAAATCAACTACATCGTTCTCCTGGTGTTATCTTCAAAGAAGAAGAAGCAAGTACAGCAGGAAATAAACTAATTTATACTGGTCAAATTATTCCTGATCGTGGTTCATGGCTATATTTTGAATATGACCCTAAAGATATTCTTTATATGAGAATTAATAAACGTCGTAAAGTTCCTGTAACTATTATGTTTAGAGCTTTGGGATATTCAAAACAAGATATACTAAAACTATTTTATCCTATTCAAACAATTAAAATAGCAGATAATAGATTTGCAATAGACTTTAATCCAAGTGATTATAGTGGAAGAATAGGTTATGATTTAGTAGATACTGATGGAAATTTAATTATTGCTGCTGGAAAAAGACTTTCAACTAAAAAAGCACAAAAACTTATAGATGATGGTCTAAAAACAGTTGAATACCCATTAGAAACACTAATAGATAGATATTTAGCTGAACCTATTATTGATCCTTTAACTGGTGAAATTCTTTTTGATACTATGACTCATATAGATGAGAGTAAATTAAAGAAAATGGTTGAAATTGGTGTAGATACTTTTAAAATTGCAAATGATTTAGCAGATGGTGTTGATAGCTCAATCATCAATGCATTTAATGCTGATGCAGATTCACTTAAACTTCTTAAACAAACTGAAGATATTGAAGATGAAAATGATTTAGCAGCAATTCGTATCTATAAAGTTATGAGACCAGGTGAACCAGTAACAAAAGAAGCTGCAAAAGTATTTGTTAATCAGCTTTTCTTTGACCCTGAGAGATATGACTTAACAAAAGTTGGTCGTATGAAAATGAATCATAAACTACAACTTAAAATACCTGAGTATGTAACAGTTCTTACTCACGAAGATGTTATAGCATCTGTTAAGTATGTAATTAAAGTTAAAAATGGTCAAGGTCATATTGATGATAGAGATCACTTAGGTAACCGTCGTATCCGTTCAATTGGTGAACTTTTAGGAAATGAACTTCACAAGGGTCTTGTGAAGATGCAAAAAGCTATCCGTGATAAGCTTTCAACTATGAGTGGACCTATGGCAGAACTTATGCCACATGATTTAATCAACTCTAAAATGATAACTTCAACTATTATGGAGTTCTTCTCAGGTGGGCAACTTTCTCAGTTTATGGATCAAACAAATCCACTTTCAGAAGTTACACACAAAAGAAGACTATCAGCACTAGGTGAGGGTGGTCTTGTTAAAGAAAGAGCTGGATTTGAGGTGCGGGATGTTCACCCAACTCACTATGGTCGTATATGTCCAGTTGAAACTCCAGAGGGTCAAAATATTGGTCTTATCAATACTCTTTCAATGTATTCTAAAGTAAATGAGCATGGATTTATCGAAGCTCCTTATAAGATTATGAAAGATGGAAAAGTAACTGATGAAATTGTTTATCTAACTGCTACTCAAGAAGAGGGTATTATGATAGCTGCAGCTTCTAATAAACTTGATGAAAATGGTCAGTTTGTTGAAGATTTGATTACAGTTAGAGAAGATGGTGAAATCTTACTTAAACCAGCAACAGAGTGTCAGTATGCAGATTTAAGTTCAAGTATGATGGTTGGTGTAGCTGCTTCACTTATCCCATTTTTAGAACACGATGATGCCAACCGTGCTTTAATGGGATCAAATATGCAACGTCAAGCTGTACCACTTTTAAAACCAAATGCTCCTATGGTTGGAACAGGTGTTGAAAAACTTGTTGCTCGTGATAGTTGGGAATGTATCAAAGCTAAGCGTAGTGGTAAGATAGAGAAAGTTGATGGTAAACATATCTATGTTATGGGTGAAGAAGATGGTGAAATATATATAGATTATTATTCACTTCAAAAAAATCTTCGTACAAATAATAACACTTGTTTTGCACAAAAACCAATCGTAAAAGTTGGTGAAGAAGTTGTAAAAGGTCAAATTATAGCAGATGGTCCAAATATGGATCAAGGTGAATTAGCACTTGGTGTTAATGCAATGGTTGCTTTTATGCCTTGGAATGGTTATAACTTTGAGGATGCTATTGTTATCTCTGAGCGTATGATTAGAAAAGATCAATTTACTTCAGTTCATATCTATGAAAAAGAGGTTGAAGCTCGTGAGTTAAAACATGGTGTTGAAGAGATTACTCGTGATATACCAAATGTTCGTGATGATGAACTTTCACACCTTGATAATAGTGGTATCGTTAAAATTGGTACTCGTGTAAGTGGTGGTATGATTTTAGTTGGTAAAGTATCTCCAAAAGGTGAGGTTAAACCAACTCCAGAAGAGAGACTTTTAAGAGCTATTTTTGGTGAAAAAGCTGGTCATGTTATAAATAAATCACTTTATTGTCCACCATCTATGGAAGGTGTTGTAGTTGATGTTAAAATCTTTACTAAAAAAGGTTATGACAAAGACCCTCGTACACTTGAGTTAGAAAAAGAGGAAAGAGATTATCTTGAAAGAGAACATTATGATAGACTTCTTATGATAGATAAAGAGGAGATGCTTCGTGTTGCTAAACTTTTAACAAAAGAGGCTCTTTTATCTGATATAACTATCGGTGAGACTGATTATAAAGCTGGTGATATTATAAATCCTGATGATTTACAAGATGTAAATCGTTTTGCTATGAATGCTATTGTAAAATCGTTCCCAGAGTCTATTCAAAATGAATATACTAAGACTAAGAACTATTTCCAAAAGCAAAAAAGAATCTTTAGAGATGAGCATGAGGAAAAATTAACTATACTTGAAAAAGATGATATCTTACCAAATGGTGTGGTTAAATATGTTAAAGTTTACATAGCTACTAAGCGTCAACTGAAAGTTGGTGATAAGATGGCAGGTCGTCACGGAAATAAAGGTATCGTTTCAAACATAGTTCCAGAAGTTGATATGCCATATATGGAAGATGGTCGTTCAGTTGATATATGTCTTAACCCACTAGGGGTTCCATCTCGTATGAATATTGGACAAATTTTAGAGATGCACCTTGGTATGGCTGGTCGTGAACTTGGTAATCAAATTCAAGCAGAGTTTGATGAGAAAAAAGCTGACTATATCCAAAGACTTCGTTCTAAGATGATAGAGATAGCTGATGTAGCTGGTATGATGAATGCTGTAGAAGTTATAGGTAAAATGGATGATGAAGAGTTCTTAAAACATGCAAGAGATTGGGCAAAAGGTGTTAGATTTGCAAGTCCAATTTTTGAGGGTGTAAATGCTGAAGAGTTTGAAAAACTTTATAAATTAGCAAATATGGCAGAAGATGGAAAAACAGTTTTATTTGATGGTAAAACTGGTGAGCAAATCAAAGAGCGTGTAAATGTAGGTTATATGTATATCCTTAAGCTACATCACCTTGTTGATGAGAAAATTCATGCTCGTTCAACTGGACCATATTCACTTGTAACTCAACAACCAGTTGGTGGTAAAGCACTATTTGGTGGTCAGAGATTTGGAGAGATGGAAGTTTGGGCTTTAGAAGCTTATGGAGCAAGTGCAGTTCTTAAAGAGATGCTAACTATCAAATCTGATGATGTTGATGGTCGTGTTCGTGCTTATAAAGCTATCACAAAAGGTGAGTTAGTACCAGAGAGTGGTATCCCTGAGACTCTTTTTGTATTGACTAAAGAGTTGCAATCACTTGCACTTGATGTAGAGATTTTAGACGAGGTTGAAGACGATGAGTAAATTAGTACCAGTAGAAGTAACTGAAAACAACAGACCAAAAGATATAAAACAATTACAATTTCGCCTAGCATCACCTGAAAAGGTTATGTCTTGGAGTCATGGTGAAGTAAAAAAACCTGAAACTATCAACTACCGTACATTAAAGCCTGAAAGAGATGGGCTTTTTTGTGCTAAAATCTTTGGTCCTGTAAGGGATTATGAGTGTATTTGTGGTAAATACAAGAAGATGAGATATAAAGGTGTTGTGTGTGAAAAATGTGGTGTTGAAGTAACATCTACAAAAGTTCGCCGTAACCGTATGGGACATATTGAACTTGTAACTCCTGTTGCTCATATTTGGTATGTTAACTCTTTACCATCTCGTATAGGTACACTTCTTGGTATCAAGATGAAAGACCTTGAGAGGGTACTTTACTATGAAGCATATATCGTTGAAAATGGTGGAGAAGCTTACTATGATGCAGAAGCAAAAACACCAGTACAAAAATATGATGTTTTAAATGAAGAACAATATCGTACTTTAGTACAAAGATTTGGTGAGTTAGGTTTTGAAGCTCGTATGGGTGGAGAGGTTATTCGTGATCTACTTGATACTATCGATTTAGTTGATCTATTCACTCAACTAAAAGAGGATATTGAAGCTACAAAAAGTGAAGCAAAAAGAAAAACTATCAACAAAAGACTTAAAGTTATCGAGTCATTTTTAAATAGTGGAAATAACCCTGCTTGGATGATGTTAACTGTTTTACCAGTTCTTCCACCAGATTTAAGACCACTTGTTTCTCTTGATGGTGGTAAATTTGCAGTTTCTGATGTAAATGATCTTTACCGTCGTGTAATCAATCGTAACCAAAGACTTAAGCGTCTAGTTGAACTTGAAGCTCCTGAGATTATTGTTAGAAATGAAAAAAGAATGCTTCAAGAATCAGTTGATGCTCTTTTTGATAATGGTCGTCGTGCAAATGCTGTAAAAGGTGCTAATAAAAGACCACTTAAATCTTTAAGTGAAATCATCAAAGGTAAGCAAGGTCGTTTTAGACAAAACTTACTTGGTAAAAGGGTTGACTTCTCTGGTCGTTCAGTAATTGTTGTTGGACCATCTTTAGCTATGGATGAGTGTGGATTACCTAAAAAAATGGCACTTGAGCTTTTCAAACCACATTTGATTGCAAAACTTGAAGATAAAGGTTATGCAACAACTGTTAAAGCTGCTAAAAAGATGATAGAGGACAAAACTAACGAAGTTTGGGAGTGTCTAGCTGAGATAGTTGATGGTTATCCTATTATGCTTAACCGTGCACCTACACTTCACAAGTTATCTATCCAAGCGTTTCATCCTAAACTTATAGATGGAAAAGCTATTCAACTTCACCCACTTGTTTGTTCAGCATTTAATGCCGATTTCGATGGGGATCAAATGGCGGTTCATGTACCTTTAAGCTCAGCTGCAATAGCAGAAGCAAAAGTTCTTATGATAGCATCTATGAATATCCTTTTACCAGCATCTGGTAAAGCGATAGCAACACCATCACAAGATATGGTACTTGGTATCTACTATATAACTTTAGAGAAAAATGGTGTAAAAGGTTCAAATAAACTTTTTGCAAATGTAGATGAGATAAATATTGCTTTAGCTCATAATGCACTTGATATTCATGCTAAGATAAGAACTCGTGATAATGGTAGAATTATCCATACAACTGCTGGTCGTATGCTTTTAAAAGCAATACTGCCAGATTTTGTTCCAGCAGAATTATGGAATAAAGTTATGAAGAAAAAAGCTATCAATGAGATAGTTGATTATGTTCAAAAACATGGTGGTATCGGTGTAACTGCTGGTTTCTTAGATAAGCTTAAAGATTTAGGTTTCAAACATGCAACTGAAGCTGGTGTATCTATCTCTGCTGATGATATCCGTGTTCCAGATACTAAAGAAGCAAAAATTACAGAATCTAAAAATAGAGTTATTGAGATTCAAAAACAATTTGATGCTGGTCTTTTAACTGAACAAGAAAGATACAATAAAATTATCGATGTTTGGACAGATACAAACAACACTCTAGCATCTCAGATGATGGAGCTTGTTGAAAACGATAAAGATGGTTTTAACTCTATCCATATGATGGCAGACTCAGGTGCGAGGGGTTCAGCTGCTCAAATCAGACAACTTGCTGGTATGAGGGGTCTTATGGCTAAGCCTTCTGGGGATATTATTGAAACACCAATTATCTCTAACTTTAAAGAGGGTTTAAATGTAATTGAGTACTTTATCTCAACTCACGGTGCTAGAAAAGGTCTTGCCGATACTGCACTTAAAACTGCAAATGCTGGTTATTTGACTAGAAAGCTTGTTGATGTTGCTCAAAATGTTAAGATTGTTGAGCATGATTGTCATACTCATGAGGGTATAGAGATAAGTGATATTTCTGATCAAAATACTCTAATTGAGTCTTTAGAAGACAGACTTAATGGGCGTGTTTTAGCAGAAGATATAATTGACCCTATCTCAAATGAGATTTTATACTCTGAGGGAACTCTTATAGATGAAGAGAGTGCTAAAGTTATAGCAGATGCTGGTATAAAAGTAGCTCATATTAGAACTCCTACAACTTGTAAAAGTACAGACGGTGTTTGTGCATTATGTTATGGTGTTAACCTTGGAACTGGTCATATTGTTAGAAAAGGTGAGGCTATTGGTATCACTGCTGCTCAATCTATCGGTGAGCCAGGTACTCAGCTTACACTTAGAACTTTCCACGTTGGAGGAACTGCAAGTTCATCAGCTCAAGAGAGACAAATTATCGCTGAAAAAGAAGGTTTTATCCGTTACTATAACCTTAAAACTTATAAGTCAAAAGATGGTAAAAATATCGTAGCTAACCGTAGAAATGCAGCTGTACTTTTAGTTGAACCTAAAATTAAAGCTCCATTTAAAGGTAAAGTTGATATTCAAACTATTCATGATGAAGTTTTAATTACACTAATTGGTGCTGATGAAACTGTTCGTTATTCACTTCGTAAACATGAGGTTGCAAAACCAAATGAATTAGCTGGTGTTAGTGGTCAGATAGAGGGTAAATACTATTTTCCACACTCTAGTGGAAGTGAAGTTGAAGCTTTTGAATCTATTGTAGAAACTATTAAAGATGATTGGAATGTACCTTCTCGTATCCCTTATGCATCAGAATTAGTTGTAGGTGATGGTGATCCTGTTACTCAAAAGATTCAAGCAAAAGAGGTAGGTAAAGTTAAATACTCTTTACTTAAAGGTGACTTTTTAGAAAAAATTGATGGTATAACAGAGGGTTATTTGGTTGAGGAAAAAGGTCTTTTTGCTCAAATTATTGATAAAAATAACCGTGAAGCAGTTCGTCATTATATAGCTCGTGGTTCTGTTATTGCTGTTGATAATGATGCTGATGTTGAAGCGACAACTATTATAGCAAAACCATCAAATGATGAATCAACTGTAATTGCTGAGTGGGATCCATATTCGAATCCAATTATCTCAGAAGCAAATGGTACTATCCAATTTGAAGATATTATACCTGGTACTACTGTTACTGAACAATTAGATGAGTTAACTGGTAAAACTCGTTTAATGATAAATGATTATGTATCTAGTGAATATAAACCAACGATAGTTCTTTCAACTGAAGATGGTGAAGTTTTAAGATATCAAATCTTACCTAAATCTTCTATCTATGTTGAAAATGGTGCTACTGTTAAAGTTGCTGATATTATTGCAAAAACACCAAAAGCACTTCAAAAATCATCAGATATTACAGGGGGTCTTCCTAGAGTTTCTGAATTATTTGAGGGTCGTCGTCCAAAAGCAACTGCACTTATCTCTGAAATAGATGGTGTTGTTAGTTTTGGTAAAATGCTTCGTGGTAAAGTAAGAATTGTTATTACAAACAAAGATAACGGTATCATAAAAGAGTATTTTGTTGACAAGTCACATGAACCAGTTGTTAATGCTGGTGATTTTGTTCATGCTGGTGAAAGACTTACTACTGGTATATTATCATCTCATGAGTTACTTCGTATTATGGGTGTTAAAGCACTTTATAATTATCTAGTATCTGAAGTTCAGCAAGTTTACCGTTCTCAAGGGGTTAATATCGCTGATAAACATATTGAGGTTATTTTTACTCAGATGCTTCGTCAGGTTAAGATAGTTAAATCTGGAGATACTAAATTTATCGAAGGTGATTTGATTTCAAAATCAAAATTTGCTGCTGAAAATGAAAAAATAGTTCGTTTAGGTGGTCGTCCTGCAATAGCTGAACCATTCTTAGTAGGTATCACTCGTGCTGCTGTAAGTGCAGATAGTATTATATCTGCTGCATCTTTCCAAGATACTACAAAAGTATTGACAGAAGCAGCTGTATCAGCTAAAGTTGATAATTTAGAAAACCTAAAAGAAAATGTAATTATTGGTCGTACAATTCCTGTTGGAACTGGTATTTATAAAGGTCAAGAGATTCTTTTCAAAGATAATGAAGAGTAAGGTTTTCCTTACTCTTTACACCATTTTCCCTTCTTCATTAAATAAAAATCAAAATTAAGTATTATTTTTACTTTTATATTATAAAACAGTCGTATATTCAATTAAAAAAAGGCTATTTTTGTTTAAACCCAAATTATACATGCATAATTTGGGTTAAATGTTTAGTTTTTAATAGGGTTTGGTATTAAGAAAAAATGTAAAACAAATTGTGTAAAAAGTAAGTAAACTTTAATTACAATTTTTGTATAATTTCGTGTTTATAACTCTCTTGGATATATTGTCTGTAAAGAGTTAAATTCTACTGGAAAATTTAAGTAAAAAGGAATTATATGCCTACAATCAATCAATTGATTCGTAAAGAGCGTAAAAAAGTTGTTAAAAAATCAAAATCAGCTGCTCTTTTATCATGTCCACAACGTCGTGGTGTTTGTACTCGTGTTTACACTACTACACCTAAAAAACCTAACTCAGCTTTAAGAAAAGTTGCAAAAGTTAGATTAACTTCAGGTTTTGAAGTTATTTCGTACATTGGTGGTGAGGGTCATAACCTTCAAGAACACTCTATCGTACTTGTTCGTGGTGGTCGTGTAAAAGATTTACCAGGTGTTAAGTATCACATCGTTCGTGGTGCATTAGATACTGCAGGTGTTAGTGATAGAAAAGTTGCTCGTTCTAAATACGGTGCAAAGCGTCCTAAAAAATAATTTCATTATTTTTTAAGAACCAAAACATTTATTAGTATGCGAAACGAACAAGTCCGTTTCACTATGCTAACGCTAAGTTTTCTTCAGCAGAAAGCTCACGAAACTTGTTTCGTAGAATAGTGTAAAAAGCTGAATATAATCAAGCTAGCTACAGGATACTTTAAGTATTTTGAGTAAATTTGATAAAAAAAATTGAAGAAGGAAAAATTAAATGAGAAGAAGAAAAGCTCCCGTTCGTCCAGTTATGCCAGATCCAGTTTATGGAAGCAAAGTACTGACGAAATTTATAAACAAAGTTATGCTTGATGGTAAAAAATCAGTAGCAGAAAAAATCATCTACAGTGCGATGGATATCATCGGTTCTCGTGGTGAAAAAAGTGGAATTGACACTTTTAATGAAGCTATTGAAAACATTAAACCTATTATTGAAGTAAAAAGTCGCCGTGTTGGTGGTGCTACTTATCAAGTTCCAGTAGAAGTACGCCCAGTACGTCAGCAGTCTTTAGCTATCAGATGGTTAATCGATGCTGCTCGTAAAAGAAATGAAAGAACTATGGCTGAAAGATTAGCTAATGAGTTCATGGATGCAGCTACTGATAAAGGTGCAGCATTTAAGAAAAAAGAAGATACTTATAAAATGGCAGAAGCTAATAAAGCATTTGCTCATTACAGATGGTAATTCTTTAGTAATAAATTTAGATTACTCCAACTTTTTAGTTGGAGTTTCTTTTATAGAACCTCTTTTGTAAGTAAACATTCTTTATTTATAAAAGAGGTTATCTCTCAACAAACTTAACAAGGTAAATAAATATGGCAAGAAGTCACAAACTAGAAGATGTAAGAAATATCGGTATTGCTGCTCACATTGATGCAGGTAAAACTACAACAACAGAAAGAATTTTATTCTATACTGGTGTTGAACATAAAATTGGTGAGGTTCATGATGGTGCTGCTACTATGGACTGGATGGAACAAGAACAAGAAAGAGGTATTACAATTACTTCTGCTGCTACTACTTGTGAGTGGTTAGGTAAACAAATCAATATCATTGATACTCCGGGTCACGTTGACTTTACTATTGAAGTTGAGCGTTCTATGAGAGTTCTTGATGGTGCTGTTTCAGTTTTCTGTGCTGTTGGTGGTGTTCAACCTCAATCAGAAACAGTTTGGAGACAAAGAAACCGTTATAAAGTTCCATCAATCGTTTTCGTTAACAAGATGGATAGAACTGGTGCAGATTTCTATGAAGTTGAAAGACAAATTAGAGACAGACTAAAAGGTAATCCAATGCCTTTTCAACTACCTATCGGTGCTGAAGCTGAGTTTGAAGGTGTAGTTGATTTAGTTAAGATGAAAGAGATTGTTTGGGATGCTGAAGCTGCTATGGGTTCAGCTTATCATGAACAAGATATCCGTCCAGAACTTCAAGAGATAGCTGAAGAATACAGAGAAAAAATGCTTGAGACTCTTTCAGAAGTTGATGGAAATGAAGAGTTCGCTGAAAAATTCTTAGAGGGTGAAGAATTTACTGAAGCTGAGTTAAAAGCTGCTATCAAAGCTGCAACTTTAGGTATGCATATTGTTCCAATGACTCCAGGTACTGCGTTTAAAAACAAAGGTGTTCAAACTTTACTTGATGCTGTTGTTGATTACCTACCTTCTCCTGTTGAAGCTGAGCCTATCAAAGGTACTTTGATGGATGATGAAGAGCAAGAAGTTATCGTAGAATCTACTGATGATGGTGATTTTGCTGCACTTGCATTTAAAATTATGACTGACCCATTTGTTGGTGTTCTTACATTTATCCGTGTTTACCGTGGTTCACTTGAAGCTGGTTCATTTGTTCACAACTCTACTAAAGATAAAAAAGAGAGAGTTGGTCGTATCGTTAAGATGCATGCTATCAAAAGAGAAGAAGTTAAAGAGATTTATGCAGGTGAAATCGGTGCAGTTGTTGGTCTTAAAGCTACAACTACTGGTGATACTTTATGTACTGGTGACCAAAAAGTTGTTCTTGAAAGAATGGACTTCCCAGAACCAGTTATCTCTGTTGCTGTTGAGCCAAAAACAAAAGCTGACCAAGAAAAAATGGGTCTAGCTCTTGCTAAACTTGCTGCTGAAGATCCATCTTTTAGAGTAAATACTGACGAAGAAACTGGTCAAACTATCATCTCTGGTATGGGTGAGTTACACCTTGAAATTCTTGTAGATAGAATGAAGCGTGAGTTCAATGTTGAAGCTGAAGTTGGTGCTCCACAAGTTTCTTACCGTGAAACTATCAATATGGAAGTTAGCCAAGAGTACAAATATGCTAAACAATCTGGTGGTCGTGGTCAGTATGGTCATGTATTTATCACTGTTAAACCAGGTGAAAAAGATACTGGTTTTGTTTTCCATAATGAAATCAAAGGTGGTACGGTTCCAAGAGAATACATCCCTGCAGTTGAGAAAGGTTGTGAGGAAGCTATGCAAACTGGTGTTCTTGCAGGTTACCCAATGGAAGATATGGATGTTACTCTTTATGATGGTTCATACCACGATGTGGATTCAAATGAGATGGCATTTAAACTTGCTGCTTCAATGGCATTTAAAGAAGCTTGTCGTAAAGCAAACCCTTCTATCTTAGAGCCAATGATGAAAGTTGAAGTTGAAGTTCCTGAAGAGTCTATGGGTGATGTTATCGGAGACCTTAACCGTCGTCGTGGACAAGTTAACTCTATGGGTGACAGAAGTGGAAACAAAATTGTTGACGCTCATGTTCCATTATCTGAGATGTTTGGTTATTCAACTGACCTTCGTTCTGCTACTCAAGGTAGAGCAACATACTCTATGGAATTTGATCACTATGCTGAAGTTCCAAAAAATGTTTCTGAAGAGATTCAGAAAAAAAGAAACGGTTAATCTTTAATTAGCTGTTCTTAGTATTCTTCCCATATTTTGGGAAGAATAAACTCTCCTCAAATATCTTAAAATACTTACTTTAAAATAATCTGACATTTATTTGACACAAATAATATATAATTTTTTTATTAAATATGTTTATTTTATCATTTTATTTTTATATATAGTTAAAATCTTCATTTTCATTAGGTCTTCCCTCTAGTGTAAGATATGGTTTGTACTCTGCTTTATAAGATAGACTAGGACAATCTTTTACATAATATCCAAGATATATCCATTCTCTATCTGTTTTTTGAGCAAATTTTATTTGTTGATAAAGTGATAATTTTCCAAGTGAATATTCAGAGTAGTCAGGATCATAATAAAAGTAGATAGAGGAGATGCCATTATCAAGAATATCTATAAGATCAACACCTATAAGCTTATCCTCATCAAAGTATAAGACTTCATATCCAAACTCGTTATATCCATCTACAAATGAAGAATAATAGTGTTCAGGTGTTATTGGTTTATGCGACCAACCTTTTTTATCATTCATAAAAAGATGGTATTTATCAAAAAGTTCTAAATGCTCTTTTGTTAAAGATGGTCTTCTTATGATGCTATTTAAATCTTTTGCTTTATTTATAATTCTTCTTTTTGATTTTGAAAATTTAAAATTCTTTACATCTATTTTTATACTCTGACATTCTGTACATGTTGAACATATTGGGCGAAAAAACATCATACCAAATCTTCTAAAGCCTCTTTCTGTAAGTTCTTGACAATGATAAGTAGTACAATCGTTTATAATTTTATAATGAGTGTTTTGTTCTTTATTTTTAAGATAGGAACATTTATCTGTTGAGTTGAATTCTTTAAGTATATTCATAGTGTTATTTTGACATAATTTAGCAAAAAAGTTAATAGGATTTTTATGGATTATCTTCAAGATTTAAAAACTATTGTAAAAATAAACTCATTTACCAAAAATAAAGCTGGTGTTGATAAGGTCGGTGTTGTTTTTGATAAGTGGCTAGAAGAGTTGGATTTTACTAAACATATATATATTAGAGAAGATATAGGTAATCATAGGTACTATACTTCAAAAGATAATCCAAATGGAAAAAAACTTTTACTTCTTGGTCATTTAGATACAGTTTTTGCCCCTGAGAAATTTGAAACTTATAAAGAGGATGATGGATGGGTATATGGTGCAGGTGTATGCGATATGAAAGGTGGAAATATCGTTGCCCTTGAAGCACTAAGAGAGATAAAAAAACAAGGTATTGAGATACAAAATATCGATGTTTTGTTTGTTAGTGATGAGGAAACTGGTAGTGATGATTCTAAGTATCTTACAGCTGAGTTAGCAAAAAAGTATGATTACTGTTTTGTATATGAAGCTAGTGGGAAAAACCTTGAAGTTGTAACTGCTAGAAAAGGTGTAGGTACTTTTTTTATAGATATAGAGGGTAAGGCATCTCATGCTGGTAATCATTACTCAGATGGATGCGATGCAAACTTAGAACTTTCATATAAACTTCAAGAGTTAGTAAAACTTACAGATTTACCAAAAGGTACAACTTTAAATGTAGGTAAGATAGATGGTGGCATCGGAGCAAATACAATCTCACCATATGCAAAAATGACATTTGAGTTAAGATACAAAGATACAGTAGAAAGAGATAGAGTTTTAAAAGAGATAGATAAGATTGTAAATACTTCCTATGTAGATGGTACAACTTCAACTCTAAGTGGTGGCATCCAACGAGATGTTATGCAAACTTCACAAGCATCACTTAATCTTATAAAAAATATACAAAACATTACAGGACAAACACTTCCTTATGAAGAAAGGGGAGGGGTAAGTGATGCTAACATAGTAAGCTCAAATGGTGTTGTTACACTTGATGGCTTTGGACCATATGGTGATGGTGATCATACAATATATGAGAGAGCTAGTAAAAGTAGTTTTATATCTCGTATAGAGTTGAGTAGAAAGCTATTTGAGTATTTTATAAAAAATAAAGATTTTAACTAAGGAGAGATGATGTCAAGAAAAGTCGGTATGTGGATGTATAGTAATGGTGGTGGAGATGCAATCCAAGATAAAATAGTAAAACAGTTAAAAGAGAGAGAGATTGATGTTGTAACTGGGCTTGATTTGAGATTTGCAAGGGGATGTAACAGTGGTATAGTTTGTTCCCCATCTGATGGTTCGGCTGAT
>Ga0256837_1000949_pt1 | contig 21586 bp, 22 predicted proteins | sample 4562384metaG_FD_185976 | JGI IMG/M metagenome (GOLD analysis project Ga0256837, IMG submission 185976) | Hydrothermal vent microbial communities from Guaymas Basin, Mexico - 4561-384 | ecosystem: Environmental > Aquatic > Marine > Hydrothermal vents | place: Mexico: Guaymas Basin | collected...
GTTACAAATTCCTTTTTTAGTATATCATTGATAAATACTAAGTTCTCAAGAGATGAAAACCATTTATCAAATAATACATATTTAAATTTGACCTTATTATTATGATGTAAAATTTTTTACAACCATTTATAAAATATCCTTTTTAAACCCTTATAGTATCTAAGTTTACTTGAGTTTTTAAGCACCAGAAAAATATATTAAATCGAAATATACCAAATACCCCTTATAAAAATCCCCCACTCTCTGCCACTATAAATTCATATAATATTATATTTATCACTGCTAAAACTCTAATTAAAAAAATAACCATAATTTTTCACATAAATTATGATATAATCCTCTTTATGTTTACAGGACTTATAAGAGAGATGGCAAAAGTAACTAGTTTTACTAATAATATATTAACTTTAAAAGCTGATTATTCACCTAGTGTTGGTGATAGTATAGCTATAAATGGTGCATGTCTAACTGCAATTAAAATTGATAATGGTACATTTAGTGTAGAGTTATCACCAGAATCACAAAAAACTTTAGCAATGGAAAACTATACAGGTGGTGTACATATTGAGCCTGCTATGATGATGGGAGATAGGTTTGAGGGACATATTGTTCAAGGACATGTTGACTGTATAGGTGAAATCATAGATATTACTAATAATGGTAACTCAACAGATTTTTTTATAAAAATACCAAAAGAATATTTAAAGTTTGTGATTCAAAAGGGTTCTATTACTGTTGATGGAATTAGTTTAACAGTAAATGAGATTTTAAAAGATTCATTTAGACTTACAATTATACCTCATACGATAGAAAATACTCTGTTCAAAACATATCAAGTAAATAGTAAAGTAAATATTGAAACAGATATGTTTGCAAGATATATTTATAATCTATTTCCCAATACTAAAAAAGATAATGAAGTATCTTGGGATGATGTAGATAAGGTTATGGCTAGATATTAGTTATCAAAATATTTAGAAATAAAAAGGGGAAGCTATTTATAGCTTCCCCCTTTTTTATTTGAAGTCAAGTTCTTAATGAACTTGTCTCCATATTTTAGCTTTCCATAACCATGCAAATAATGCAAAGATTACAAGATAACCTAAGAAAGGTCCAGCTAATGCTTCTCTTTCTGCTTTTTTACTTTCACCAACTTCTGTCATATACTCTACAACTTGGTGTTCTGCTTCTTGAGTTAAACCAACTCTAGGCATAGCAGTACCTTTTAGATGTTTAGCAGGTTCATTGATAAATTCATGTAACCACTCATCACCTCTACTTTTAATATATTGAGATAAATCCGGAGGTGTTTTACCCATATAATTTGTAATAGAATCAGTTGGTGTTTTAGCAGCCATTGAACCACCATAAAAATCACCATACTTGATACTATGACATCTTTGACATGCATCTTGGAATACTTCTTTATTAGTTAATTCTTTAGGTGCAATAGATTTTAAAAATGCAACTATATCAGCTACACCTTGTGCATCATCATCACCAAAAGTACCATCATAATTTAAATCAAATGAAGTCATAGGATGAGTTTTACCCTCAACCATTTTGTGTTCAACATGTGAAGCTTTAGCAGGATTTGCAATAAAACCAGCTAAGTATCTTTCATCATAGATTAAACCAGCATTAGTTAAATCAGGTGTTACAACACCAAGATTCATAGATGCTCCAATTTGTTTACCATCTACTGTCATACTATGACAAGATTGACATTGAAATTGGTCTACAACTAAACTTTTACCAGCATCAACATTTCCAGTTTTACCAGCTCTAACATCATCTACATCATCAAATGTATATTCAGGTTCAGCAACATGTGCATGCATTTGAGAGTGAGCAAATGGCTCAACACCCCAATACAGTACACCAACAATTACTGAAAGTAATACTAATATTTTAATCTCTCTCATTATAATGCTCCTCTTGCTTTTGCGTCAGATTTTGTAATAAAAGGTAAGCTTACCCATAATAATAAGAACATACCAGTTGCAGCAAATCCTACCCAAGCATTAGCACCTGTAGGAGGTAATTTACCATAAACAGAAAGTACAAGTAAATCTACAATCATAATCCAGAACCAAATAAAGAATTTAGGTCTTTTATGTGCAGGAAGTACATCAGGATCTCTATCTAAGAATGGGAAAACAACAAAAATAACTTGTGCTAAACCAAAAATCATAAGACCAATATCCATAGCTTTCATACCAAACATATCAAAGAAAGGCCCTCTTAAAGTTTCATAAGACCATAAGAAATACCACTCAGGATAAATATGTGCAGGTGTAACCATTGCATTAGCAGGATCAAAGTTTACTGGATCCATTGCAAAATCATAGTTAAAGAATACAAGATAGAAATAGAATATAAAGAATAAACCTAGAACTGCAAAGTCTTTTGATAAGAATACAGGCCAAAAAGGGATAACTTTTGATTCTTTTTTATTTCCAGCTAAATATTTTTCAGCTTCAGCATCATAATCAATATCTTCAGATGTTTGATTATTTACATGAGGAATTCTTAGTGTATAGAAGTGTAAAACAATTACACCAATAATAACTAAAGGAATTAAGAAAACATGTAACATAAAGAATCTAGTAAGTGTAGCATCACCAACTGCGAATCCACCTCTAATCCACTCAACTAATCCCCAAGCTTCTAAAGAACCACCAGCAAATAAGTTAGTGATAACAGCAGCAGCCCAATAAGACATTTGTCCCCATGGAAGCATATATCCAGAGAAACCTTCAGCAGAAAAAGTTACAAATAAAAGCATACCAGAGATCCAAATCATCTCTCTACCCTTTTTATAAGAACCATAGTAGATACCTGTAAACATATGAATATAGATAATAAGGAATACTACAGAAGCAGCAACACCATGCATATGTCTAAATAACCAACCATATGAAACCTCTTGCATAATTGTGTAGTTTACACTATCAAATGCTAAAGCAGTATCTGGTTTGTAATACATAAGTAAGAAAATCCCACTTACAATTAAAATAGAAAAAGTTGTAGCTAAAACTACACCAAGTGCCCATAAAAAGTTAATATCTTTTGGAATCCAATATTCCGTCATCATAACTTTCCAGAACTTCTTACCAGCTAATCTTTTTTCAAGACCCTCTGCACTGAAAAATGATTCATTAATTAATGCCATTCATAATCTCCTTATGCTCTTGCAGCCATCATAGCTTTAGATTCTGGACCAGTTTCACCAAGTTTCACAACTGTACCTTTAAGGCTAAAAGGTGGAACAACATATGGTTTTGGTGGTGGACCAAATATTTGCTTACCACTTGCATTAAATTCTCCACCATGACATGCACATTTCCATTTTGTTTTTTGCCAAGCTGGAATACAACCAAGGTGTGTACATAAACCAATTACTAACGTATAAGTTTTATCACCAATATTTAGGTGGTAATCCTTTGGTAAACCAGCACTATTTGCTTCATCAACCATCTCTTTAGTCATCTCAAGAAGAAAAATAGGTTTTCCTCTCCATTTAAATGTTTTAGGTGTTCCTGGTTTAAGATCAGCTTTCGCTATATCTATAGTAGTATAACCAGCTGCTAGTACAGATGGAAGTGGATCCCATGCTTGTTTCATACCAACAAGCGATGCTGCCCCTCCAACTGCAGCAACAGCTGCAAATGACATACCAAGAAAATCCCGTCTATTAGTGTTAGACATAATTATTCCTTTATTTTAGATTTAAAATCGCCTAAGTATAATATAAATTCACTTAAAACGTATTGACTTGTGTCAAAAATTAAGTAAAAGTAAAGGAAAATATTTGATTAAGTTATAATTTGATAAAATAAGTTAATTAAAAAATGAGGATTTAAAATGGATTTTGTTTCTATTATAATGGGAAGTAAGTCAGATTATGAGATTATGAAAAATTGTTCGGATACATTAGAAATGTTTAATGTAAAATATGAGTTGATAATTAGTTCTGCTCATAGAAGTCCAGCTAGAACTAAAATATATATCAAAGAAGCTGAAGATAAAGGTGCAAAAGTATTTGTTGCTGCTGCTGGTATGGCTGCACATTTAGCAGGTGCATTAGCTGCGGGTACTACAAAACCAGTAATAGGTGTACCAATGAAAGGTGGAGCAATGGATGGTATGGATGCTATGCTTTCTACTGTTCAAATGCCAGCTGGTATGCCTGTAGCTACAGTTGCTTTAGGTAAAGCTGGTGCTGTAAATGCTGCATATTTAGCAATGCAAATTTTAGCAATTTCCGATAAAGAGTTAGCTGTTAAATTATTAGAAGATAGAATCGTTAAAGAGAAAAAAGTTGAAAATGATTCTAAAGAGATTGAAGTGATTTTATAATCATGATTACCTTTTCACAATTACTTTTAAAACTTCAACAGTTTTGGGCAGAGCAAGGTTGTAATGTACTGCAACCATATGATATACCATCAGGTGCAGGTACTTTTCATCCTGCTACACTTTTAAGAAGTCTTGATAGTAAACCTTGGTCAACAGCTTATGTCGCACCAAGTAGAAGACCTACGGATGGAAGATATGGAGAGAATCCAAATCGTTTAGGATCATACTATCAATTTCAAGCATTGATCAAGCCATCACCTGAAAATATTCAAGATTTATATCTTAAATCTTTAGAATATTTAGGTCTTGATTTGTCAAAGCATGATATTAGATTTGTAGAGGATAATTGGGAATCTCCAACATTAGGTGCATGGGGACTTGGTTGGGAAGTTTGGTTAGATGGTATGGAAGTTACTCAATTTACATATTTTCAACAAGTTGGAGGAATAGCTTGTGATCCTGTAGCAGTTGAGATTACATATGGTACTGAAAGATTAGCTATGTATCTTCAAGGTGTTGATAATATTTTTGATATAGTTTGGAATGAAAATGAACACGGAATAACTACATATAAAGATATTCATATGGAAAGTGAGATACAGTTTAGTAAGTATAACTTTGAGATTGCAAATACAGATATGCTTTTTAAACATTTTGATGATGCCTATACAGAGTGTCAAAAATGTTTAGAAGCACAACTTCCCCTTCCTGCTTATGATCAATGTATGATTGCATCACATGCTTTTAATACTTTAGATGCAAGAAAAGCAATAAGTGTAACTAGTCGTCAAAACTATATCCTAAAAGTTAGAGAGTTATCTTTAGGGTGTGCTGCAATGTATAAAGAACAAGAACCTGAGCGATTAAAAAGATTAGGTTACTAGGAAATTATTATGAAGATTAGAGATATATATAACTATTTAGATTCTATTTCACCTTTTAGTACTCAAGAAAAGTGGGATAATAGTGGTTTAATAGTTGGTGATTTTAATGATAAAATTGATAATGTATATATATCTTTAGATTTAGATCTAAAAATGATAAAAAATATCAAAAGAGATAGTTTGATTATTACACATCATCCATTGATATTTTCACCATTAAAAAAAATTAATAATGACAGTTATTCAACAAAGATTTTAAAAAAGTTGATAAAAAAAGATATAAGTTTAATATCTATGCATACAAATATTGATAAAAGTCATCTAAATATTTATGTTGGTCGTGAGATATTGGGATTTGATTTTAAAAAAGTTGATGATTTTATACTTACAGTAGAGATAAATATTAGTTTAAAAAAATTGCAAAAAATTGTAAAAGAAAAATTAAATATAAATTTTTTAAAAACTGTTACATGTAAGAAAAAAATAAAAACGATAGCTTTGACTACAGGTTCTGGTATGTCACTATTGCCATATATTAAAGCAGATTGTTTTCTAACCGGTGATATAAAATATCATGAAGCGATGGAAGCAATTGCACGAAATATAACACTTTTAGATATAGGTCACTATGAAAGTGAGATCCATTTTACAACCCTTTTAAATAGTTTAATAAAAAACTATTTGAAAAATAATGATAAAAAAGCTATAATATTAGCTTCACAGAATCCATTTAATTATAAATAAGGAAAAAAGATTGAATAAACATCTAGAACAATTAGTAAAATTATCACAATTTGATAAAGATATTGTAAATTTTGAACCACAAATTAAAAATGAGCAAGAAAAATTAAGAGTATTTACACAAACAGTAGATAAATTAACTAAGCAAAGAGATAATTTATATGTTATTATTGATGATACTAAGAATAAAAGAATTAAAAATGATTTACATTTAAAAGAGTTATCTGATAAATTAGCAGAGATAGCAGGTAAACATAAATTAGCGAAAAATGAAAAAGAGGTAAAAGCTTTACAACTTGAAGAAGAGATCGCAAAAGAGCAAGTAAATTTTGCAAATGAAGAGATTGTTAGACTTGATGCTTTAATAGAAAGTAAAACTCAAGAAAATGAAGCAATAATTGCAGAGTTAGTAACAGAGGAAGAATCAGTTAGAGAGCTTAAAGAAGTTATTGATGCAAATATAGCTGCATTAGAAAAGTCAAGAGATGGTTTATATGAAAATAAATCAGAACTTATAGATACTGTAGATGCAAAAGTTCTAACATTTTATGAAAAAATAAAAAGATGGGCAAAAGAGAAAGCTGTAGTAGAAGTGAAAAATCAAGCTTGTTATGGTTGTCATATGAAACTTAATGATAGATTTTATAGTAATTTCTTATTATCAGATGAGATTATGACTTGTCCTCATTGTGGTAGAATTATTTATAAGGATAATTCAAGCGAGGCTTAATTGTATGGAGATATCTCCATACATATATAATTATGTTTAAATATATTTACTATTTAATAGCTTTATTTATATATATTTTAGCAATTCCATATCTACTTTTAAAATCTAGAAATAAAAAATATACTAAAGCAATACCTTCTAAATTCTTTTTAAAAAATAATAAAAAATTTGATACAAATAAAATTTGGTTTCATAGTTGTTCTCAAGGTGAAACTACTGCGTTAAAACCAATATTTGAAAAGTTAAATAATGATGATATAAACTTATCAGTTATTACAAATACAGGATTTGAACAAGGTTCAAAAATGGTTAATAATATTAGGTATTTACCTTTTGAGATATTTCTACCATTTTGGATAACGAAACAAAAGTTTTTGATTGTTATGGAAGCGGAGCTTTGGTATCTGATGTTTTTAGTTGCTAAATCAAAAGGTGCCAAAACAGTACTAATAAATGGTAGAATAAATGATAAATCGTATGGAAATTATAAAAAGTATAAGTTTTTTTATAAACAGATATTTAAACAAATTGATAAAATTTTTGCTCAAAGTGATATAGATAAAGAGAGATTAGTAAGCTTGGGTGCAAAGAATGTAGAGGTTATTGGCAATATTAAATTAGCCAGTCTTCCTAAAATTACTAAAAAGTTAAAAAAACCATCAGGAATAGTGATAACAGCAGGAAGCACTCATGCTAATGAAGAGGAACTTATTTTAAATAGTTGGGATAGATCACAAGGAAAACTTCTACTCGTACCTAGGCATCCTGAAAGATTTGATGAAGTTTATGAATTAGTAGAATCTAAGTATAAAAATAGTGATACATCTTATCATAAATATACAAAGCAACAAGATTTTAGTAGTGATATAGTAGTAGTTGATGTTATGGGTGAACTTATAAATATCTATGCCATTAGTGATGTGGTTATTTTAGGTGGAGGATTTATAAAAAGTGCAGGTGGACACAATCCAATAGAACCAGCATTTTTTAATACAATAGTAATAAGTGGAAAAATAATATTTAATCAAAAATCATTGTTTGAATGTGTAAATGATTATTATTTAATAGAGAATGAACAATTAAAAGAGTATTTAGATAAAATAGATCAATTAAAAAGCTCAAGTTTAACACAAATAGGGACGGTAGAACCTATTTTAAAATATATAAATGGAGAATAAAATGGAAAAAGCATATAAATTATTAGCAATACAAGAGAATATATCAAATGGAAAAGCAAAAGAATTAATAGATAAGGGTGTTGTATCAGTAGGTGGGAAAAAACTAAGATTGGCACGTGGTCAAATAAAAGAAGATACTGTTTTTAAAGTAAAAGAGATTGCAGAAGCTAGAATAATATTTGAAAATGATGAAATTTTAGCAGTAGATAAACCTGCTTTTCTAAATGCAGCAGAAGTAGAAAAAAAGTTTCCACAAGCTGTTTTGTTAAATAGACTAGATAAAGAGACAAGTGGTGTGATGCTTATGGCAAAAGATGAAGATTTTAGAAAAAAAGCTATTAAAGAGTATAAAGAGCATAGAGTTTATAAAGAATATGTTGCAATAGTTGATGGAAAAGTTGTAGAAGAGGTATTGATTGATTTACCGATATCTACAATAAAAGGTAAAGTAGCAAGAAGTAGAATTGATGAAAAGCATGGTAAACCAGCATCAACTTTAATCACCCCATATATGGTAGAGGGTAAAAAAAGTAAAGTAAAGATTGTAATTGAAAATGGTAGAACTCATCAAATTAGAGTACATCTACAATATGCAGGTATGCCAATTATTGGTGATTTACAATATGGAAAAGGATCAAATCAAGTACAAAGAGTTATGTTGCATAGTAAAGTTACTAGAATATTAAATTATGAATTTCAAGCGAAAGAACCAAAAGAGTTTCATCACTTTGGATTTGATGGTAAGTAATTATGAATAAAAGTTTAGGTACAAATTTAATAGCATCATTAGTAGTATTAGTAGGTTTTTTGATTGATAATAATATTCTTTTAACAGTTGGATTATTTGCATTAAGTGGGGCAATTACAAATTGGCTAGCTATCCATATGTTATTTGAAAAAGTACCATTTCTTTATGGAAGTGGAGTAGTTGAGAGTAGATTTGAAGAGTTTAAATCATCTATAAATAGTTTAATTATGGATCAGTTTTTTACAAAAGAGAATTTAAATAAATTTTTTGATAGTGAATTATCAAATAATAAAAATATAAATTTAACAAAAGTGATAGAAAAAACAGATTTTTCAATAGCATTTGAGAGTTTAAAAGAAGCAGTTATGGAGTCAAGTTTTGGTGGAATGCTAGGTATGTTTGGAGGTGTTGCAGCTTTAGAACCTTTAAAAGATCCATTTACAGCAAAAATGCAATCATCAATTACAAAAATAGTGCAAACTGATAGTTTTCAAGAAACTTTAAAATCATCTTTAAATAATAGTAATATAAGTGATGATATATATGCAAAAATATCAAAAGTTGTAGTTAAAAGACTAGATGAACTTACACCTAAAATGGTAAAAGAGCTAGTACAACAGATGATTAAAGAACATCTAGGTTGGCTTGTAGTTTGGGGTGGAGTATTTGGTGGACTAATTGGTTTAATCTCTTCTTTAATTATATAAGAAATTAAATATATTTTAGAAACTAATCATTTTATTTCAATTTAATATTAAACTATTTTAACTACAATCATATCCAAAGTATAAATAAAACTAATATTAGGAAGAGTGATGAAAGAGAATAAAATATTTCAATTTGGTGAATATGTTGATGAGTATGATTTTAAAGTTATAAATGAGAGAGATGCAAGAGCTAGTACTGGAATAATGTTTTTATTTGGAACATTATCATTATTTTCATTTATTTTGACACAAAATATATTTTGGGCAAACCTATTTACAATAACATTTATTTTAGAGTTTTTTATTAGAGTATTTATAAATCCTAAATATGCACCATATATGTTACTAGGATCTTTAATAGTATCAAATCAAGAGCCTGATTGGGTTGAAGCTAGTCCTAAAAAGTTTGCATGGGTTCTTGGTGTAATTTTAGCTTTAATTATGAGTTATTATATCATTTTTAATATATTGACACCTGTTAGATTAGGTGTTTGTTTATTGTGTTTATCGCTTATGTATGCAGAAGCTGTATTTGGTATATGTTTGGGTTGTATCATATACAAAAGATTAAATGTAACTTTATATAAATGTCCAGGTGGTGTATGTTCAATGCCTCAAGAGAAAAAAAGTAATAAAAATAAATTTTTCCTATTAATCTTTTTTATATCACTATTTTATGGAATATTTGTAGGATTAAAAGTATATAAATATCACAATACAACATCATCTTTACTTACTCAAGAAGAGATTGATGATATGGAGTTTGATAACGAAGATTAAACCTTTTTTAACTATAATCCTAGTTATTAAAAATAATAGGATAGAATATAATTTATGAATAAAATATTTAATTATTTAAAAACTAACAAAGATATAAAACTACTGATCACCTCTGATGAAAAAGAGGTGTCATTGGCACGAGATTGTGCATCTTATTTAGGATATGAACCATTTGTTCTGAGTGATTTAAGAGCAAATTTTGGTGATGATTTATTATCTTTTACTCAAGAGATAAAAGAGTTAACTTCAACTTTAGAATCTTTTCACAACTATAAAAAACAAAATAAAATACTTATCTCTCCTATACGAACTATCTCATATGCTTTACCAAAAGCAGAAAACTTTGATAGTTTAACTATTGAGTTTGCATCTATTTTAGATATAAAAGTACTTAAGGATAAACTTTACAACTGGGGATATTATTTTGTAGATATTGTTACAGATGAGGGTGAAGTGTCTATACGAGGTGATATTGTTGATATATTTCCACCAAATGAAGAGTTTGCATATCGGGTAAGTTTATTTGATGATGAGGTAGAATCAATTAGAAAGTTTGATGTAGAAAATCAAAAATCATTTAAAGAGGAGCTTGAAAGTTTTTCAATATCTGCATCTTTTTTAGCTTTTAGTGATGAAAACCTTGCAATTATAAATAAAAAGATTGAAGCATCAAATGCGGATGTTTTTGAAAAAGATATTCACTCTTTAGGTTTTTGGTATCTTGATGATTTAGCATCTTATTATACAAAAGAGTTAAAAAGCTGTATCACTAAAGATGCCCTAGATGAGATTGATGAAGTTTATATATTTGATGAAAAAAGGATAGCTAAAGAGGAACTTCTAGTAATTCCAGCAATTTTAAATGATACTACATATAAAGAGATAAATCCTGCAAATATAAAAGAGTTTTTACAGTTTCATAAAGAGAAAAAAGTAACTATCATATCTTCAACTGAAGGTAAGCTTAGAAGTTATGATTTTGATATCAATGATAAAAAGATAAAGTTTAAAATTGATCATCAAGTTATAAATCTTGTAAGTGATGATGAGGTAATAATCTCTTTAAATAAGCAAGTTAAAAAAAGAAGACAGAAGAAACCAAAAATTGTTTTAGATGAGTTACAAAGAGATGATTTTGTAGTTCATGAAGTTCATGGAATAGGACAATTTAAAGGGATAGAACCAATTGTAGTGATGGGTGCAAAACGAGATTTTGTAATAGTAAACTATCAAGGGGATGATAGACTTTTAATACCTGTAGAAAATATAGGCATGATAGATAGATATTTAGCTGATAGTGGAAGTACTGCTACTCTTGATAAACTTGGAAAAGGTAGTTTTGCTAAATTAAAAAGTAAAGTAAAAGAGAGATTATTTGCAATAGCAAGTGATATCATTGCAATCGCTGCAAAAAGAGAACTAACTAAAGGTATTTTAATAGATACCTCTAAAGAGGAGATCAAAGTTCTTCAAGGTAATGCTGGATTTGAATATACTAAAGATCAAAATAGAAGTGTAAAAGAGTTTTTATCTGATATGAATAGCGGTTTAGTTATGGATAGATTACTATCAGGTGATGTTGGTTTTGGAAAAACAGAGGTTGCTATAAATGGATTATTAGCTGTTCTATTAGATAAATTTCAAGCTTTATTTGTGTGTCCAACTACATTGTTGTCTTCTCAACATTATCAAGGTATAAAAGATAGATTAGAGCCTTTTGGGATAAGAGTTGCAAAGTTAGATGGAAGAACAACAGCTAAAGAGAAAACTCAAGTAAAAAAAGCTTTAGAGAATGGTGATGTAGATTTAGTTGTAGGTACTCACTCTTTACTAAATGTAAAATGTAAAAATTTAGCATTGGTAGTTATAGATGAAGAGCATAAATTTGGTGTAAAACAAAAAGAAAAATTAAAAGATATAAGAAATGATGTTCATATTTTCTCTATGAGTGCTACACCTATTCCTCGTACACTTAACTTAGCACTTTCTAAAATTAAAGGTATGAGTTCACTTCTTACTCCACCTAGTCAAAGATTAGGTGTAAGAAGTTTTGTAAAAGAGTATGATGACAAGCTTATCAAAGAGATTATTTTAAGAGAAAAAAGAAGAGGTGGACAACTATTTTATATCTATAATAATATAGCTACTATAGAAACTAAAAAAGATGATCTTCTAGATATAATGCCAAATCTTAAGATATCAGTTATGCATTCAAAAATTACTGCAAAACAAAGTGAAGATACACTTGAAGCTTTCTCTAAAGGTGAGATAGATATTTTACTTGCAACTTCTATTGTAGAATCTGGTCTACATCTACCAAATGCAAATAGTATTATCATAGATGGTGCAGATCGATTTGGTATAGCAGATCTTCATCAGCTTAGAGGAAGAGTAGGAAGAGGAACTAAAGAGGGGTATTGTTATTTTGTGGTTAAAGATAAAAAGTCTATAACAAAAGACGCAATAAGAAGATTGATAGCTTTAGAATCAAACTCATATTTAGGAAGTGGTACTGCCCTAGCTCATCAGGATTTGGAGATACGAGGTGGTGGAAATATAATTGGTGAAGCTCAAAGTGGGCATATTAAGCAAATTGGATATGGACTTTATCTTAAAATGCTAGAGGAAGCCATAGCTATTTTAAGTGGAGAGGTTAAAGAGGAAACAATAACTGTAGATATAAAGTTAAGCATAACTGCTTTTATCTCTGCTGATTATATAAGTGAAGATAGAGTTAGATTAGAACTCTATAGACGCCTTAGTTTAGCTACATCTAAAAGTATTGTATTTGAGATACAAGATGAGATGGAAGATAGATTTGGTAAACTTGATCTCCCTACAAAACAATTTATAGAATTGATTATTATAAAAATTAATGCATTAGAGAAAAAGATAAAAACAATAAGTAACTACGATATGAATATATCAATAGTATATCAAGATGATAGAAAAGAAGTAATAAAGTCACCAAGTAGAGATGATGATGATTTAATCAATACTACACTAAAATACTTAACAAAAAAAGGAAATTAAAAAATGGACAACAATTCAAGTGGAAACCAAGCACCAAAAAGTAATGCAGCACTATTTACTACTATAGGATTATTAATAGTAACAATTGCAGTTATAGTATATACATATTTAAGTTTTGATATGGTTGATAAGGGTGATTTAAAAAAGAACTATATAAAAAAAGATCAAATTGATTTTGAGATTTTACCTTCATATATAAAAGAAAATTATGTACAAAAATATAAATATACAAGCCAAGTAGATGATTTAAAATATAAAATAACTGATTTAGAAAATAAGTTAAAAAAAGAAAAGAGTAAAAAGCAAAAAGTTGTTGAGGTTGAAAAAATAGTTGAAGTTGAAAAGATTGTAGATAAAATTGTTAAAGTTAAAGAAAAATGTAATCCAATCATTAAAATAAAAGAGATAAATACAAAAATAGATAAATCAAAGTTTAATACATATGAATGTTATGATATGTCAGGTGGTGGAATATATCCATCAGATAGTTGTATAAAAAAACTTCATAAATTTTTAGATACAAATAAAAATGCTAAACTATTTGATGTAATTGGTGTTGAAAATAATGAAGAGTTTGAAATATTTAACAAGATAAGAAAAAATAATAATGTATCAAATAAAAAATTAACACTAGTATCTAAACTTGCTCAGATTGGATTGTCTAATCAAAGGGTAAATGAAGGTATATGGGCAATTAAAAATTATTTAGGAGCATCTACAAATATTGGTTTAGTAAATTATACTATTAAATTAAAAAGTAAAAATAGTGGATTTATAATAAGAGCATATAAATAATAAAATGATATATGATATTGTTATACTTGGAGCTGGTGCATCAGGATTGATGGCAGCTTCAATGTTACAAAAAAAGAATTTACAAGTATGTATTATTGATTCAAATAGTAAAATTGGTGAAAAGATAAAAGTAAGTGGTGGTGGAAAGTGTAATATCACCAATAAATATATGTCAAGTGATTATTTCTTAGGAGATAAAGAGTTCATAGATAAAATATTAAAAAATTTTAATCAAAATGATCTGTTAAATTTTTTAAATAAAAATAATGTTTATCCAAAAATTGATGAAAAAATTGTAAAAGGTACTTATTTCTGTAATAGTAGTACAGATGTAATCGCAATGTTTAAAAAACTTATATTAAAAACAACATTAGAACTTAATACAAAAGTTCTAGATGTGAATTATGAAGATGAAATTTATATAATAGAAACTACAAAAAAGAGTATAAAATCAAAAAAATTAATTATTGCATCAGGAGGAATCTCTTATCCTGTTATAGGAGCTTCTGATATTGGCTTTAATATTGCCAAAAAATTTGGACATAATGTAAGTAAATTAAACCCTGCATTAGTAGGATTTACTGTTCAAAAAGATCAGTTTTGGTTTAAAGAGCTTAGTGGACTATCCCTTGATGTTCGAATTAAAGTTGATAATAAAACAGTAGATGGTAAGATGCTTTTTACTCATAAAGGGTGTAGTGGCCCTGCTATTTTAACTACTTCACTATATTGGAGTAAGGGTCAAATTAATATAGATTTTTTGCCAAATAAAAATAGCTATTTACCTAAAAGATTTAGAAGTAAAGTTAAAAATATGGATATAGCTATACATAATTACTCCATCTCCCCTGCTGGAAATTTTGGTTATACAAAAGCTGAGGTTACAAAAGGTGGAGTAGATTTAAATGAGTTAACTAATAACTTTGAAAGTAAATTTCAAAAAGGTCTATATTTTATAGGTGAAGTAGTAGATGTAACTGGTGAACTTGGTGGATATAATTTTCAATGGGCATTTAGTAGTGCAAAAGCTCTTGATATATAGATAAAAATGTAGTAGGAGTTACAATAAAATATGATAGAAAATAATAGTGAAAAGATAACTAAAATTGCTTTTATAGGTGATATAGTTGGTCGCCCTGGAAGAAAAATAATCAAACAAAATTTACAAAGAATTAGAGATCAATATAACATTGACTTTGTAATAGCAAATGGAGAAAATGCAAGTCATGGTTTTGGATTGACTATAAAAAATGCAAATGAACTTTTTAATTGTGGAATTGATTTTATAACAGGTGGTAATCATACTTGGGATAAAAAAAAGGATATGTTAGTATTGCTTGAAACAAAAGCTGTTATAAGACCAGATAATTATCCTCAAGGAGTTGCGGGAACTGGAATAAAAATTGTAAAAATTGGTGATATTGATTTTGCTATTATAAATCTTATGGGGATATATACTATGCCTCAAGTCTTAAATCCATTTACACATGCAAAAGATCTAATTGAAAAGCTAAAAGCTGATGGTATAAAACATATTTTTATAGATTTTCATGCAGAAGTAACTGCTGAAAAACGGATTATGATGCAGTTACTAAAAGGTGATGTTAGTGCAATATGTGGAACCCATACTCATGTAGGTACAGATGATTTGGAGATAACAAATGGTACATTTTATGTAACAGATATCGGTATGACTGGATGTAGAGATAATGTAATAGGGATGGATAGTTATGTTCCTATTCAAAAAGCATTGACAGGGCTTGGAGGTCATTTTGATGTACCAAATAGTTGTAAATCTATAATGCAAATTATAATTATGGATATTGATGAGGATGGTAAAACAACAAATGCAGTAAAAATAAAATTATATGATGATAAAGATGAAGTTCTCTCCTTTCCTATAATAAACTAAAGTAAATGAAAAATTAGATAAAATTTCTATAATTCACAAAGGATAACTAATGATAATTATTCCACAAACAAAAGGTGGTGTTGGTAAATCAACAGTAGCGATGCAAGTTATAGCACCTTATTTATATAAAAAACATGGTAAAAAAATAACATATATTGAGATAGATGATGAAAATAATGATTCTCAAAGTTTTACTAGAACAGAAATTGTAAATAAAAAGATGTTATCTACAAATAGATTAACAGAGTTAGATGAACTAATTTTAATGGATGACAATCACGAAGTTATAGTAGATGTTGGTGGTAATAAAACATCTTCATTAGTTTTAGATGAGATTGCAAAAGTTGGTACTTTTGGAAATGTAAAATGGATAGTACCTATGGGTGATGGTGAGCTTGATGGTAAAAATGCAATAGCAACTATGAAAAAGCTAAGAAAGATAGAGAGAAACTCTACTGATAATCTATTTTTTGCGTTAAATCGTGCTATATCTATAGAGCCAGATTATTTAGAAGAGCAGTTTATAAATTTCTTTGGACATAAATATTTAGGTTCAGATTCTACAATTCAAGACTTTGTAAAAGATCCTAGATATTTTGCAGTTAAAAATGATAAAGTTATCACTATGAGTAGATATCTTGGAAGTACTGTATGGGAGATGGCTCATAATAATACTGATTTTGCATCTAAAGCAGTAAGTGCAAAAGAGGCTGGTGATATGGAAGCTGCAAGAAAATACTTATTTTTTAGACGATTACAAACAGAATCTAAAGATTATGTTTTAGGAACATTAAATGGTATTTTTTGTCAATTAGATAAGTGGATAACAATTAAATAATGAGTGATATGAGTTTTAAGCAAGCAAAAGAGTTGGCAGAACAGCTTGAGTTTACTGAGATAACATTATCAAAAACTTTACGACAGATTGATCAAGCCTCAAAGAATTTTGAGAATAGTTTGATCAAGCAAGAAAACATATTAAAATATGTTCCTCAATCAGACAATAGATTGAATAATATGAAGCTGATAGTTGCAGTAAATATTGGATTTATTGTTGGTTTAGTAATATCAAAATATTTATTTTAAGGTAAAAAAGTGGCAGAAGAAAATAGAGATAATCAAGAAGATATAATAAAAATGTTCAATGATATTGCTAAAACTTATGATTTAGCAAATAGAGTTTTAAGTATGGGTATAGATAAAATGTGGAGAAGAAAAGCTTGTAATATGGCTTTTAATTTTTATGGAAAATCAAATATAACTAGAATTGTAGATGTAGCATGTGGTACTGGTGATCTTATGATTGACTGGGAAAATGTTGCAAAAACAAATGGTATAAATGTAAGTGAGATACTTGGAGTAGATCCTAGCGTTGGGATGATGGAAGTTGGAAAAACTAAAATACCACATAGAAAAGATTCTTTTATAGAAGCAGGGGCAGAAGATATGCCTCTTGAAGATGAAAGTGCAGATTTTATATCTATATCTTATGGAATAAGAAACGTTGTAAAAAGAAAAGAGGGGCTAAAAGAGTTTGCTAGAGTTTTAAAAAAAGGTGGACTTTGTATAATTTTAGAATTTACTAAAAATGATAAAGATGATATCGCTTCAAAACTAACAAAATTTTATATGAATAGTTTAATGCCTCATATTGGCGGTCTTGTATCTAAAAATAAAGATGCATATACTTATTTACCAGAATCAATAGAAAAATTTATAACAACGAAGCAGATGTGTGAAGAGTTGAAAAGTGTAGGACTAGAGCCAATATTTGTAAAAGGTTATAGTTTGGATATGAGTACAACATTTATAGCTAGAAAGATATAATTGAATTCTCCAATAACAGTAAGTACTCTAAACGAACAGATCAAGGGTATACTTGAAACAACTTTTACTACGATATATGTAGAGGGTGAGATATCAAATCTAACACATCACTCAAGTGGTCATATATATTTTAGTGTCAAAGATAGTAAATCTACAATATCGTGTGTGATGTTTAGAGGAAATGCACAATATTTAAAGTTTAGATTAGAGGTTGGTCAAAAGATTGTTATAAGTGGAAATTTAACAGTTTATGCCCCAAGAGGAAACTATCAGCTTCTGGTGCAAAAAATTGAACCAAGTGGTGTGGGTGCATTAGCTTTAGCATATGAACAGCTAAAAACAAAGCTTCAAATAAAAGGTTACTTCGATAAATCACTTAAAAAAGTATTACCAAAGTTTCCAAATAATATATATGTAATCACCTCAAATACAGGTGCTGCAATAGAAGATATGAAAAAAATTTTAGCAAATCGCTATCCCTTGGCTAAAATGATTTTACTACCAACCACGGTTCAAGGTGAAAATGCTAAATATGAGATAGTTAATAATATAAAAAAAGCTGATCAGTTAGCAGTTGAAGATTTAACTAAAGATATAAAAAGTATTATAATTGTTGGACGAGGTGGTGGAAGTATTGAGGATCTATGGGTTTTTAATGAAGAGATAGTAGCTAATGAGATATATAGTGCAACAACTCCAATAATAAGTGCGGTTGGTCATGAAAGTGATTTTGTAATATCAGATTTAGTAGCTGATGTAAGAGCAAGTACCCCATCAAATGCAATTGAGATATCAACACCAAATATAAATGATTTAAGACTTTATGTAGATACCTTGAGTGATGAATTTACTCAAAAATTTAAAAGAATTATTAGAGATAAAGAGCAAATTTCAAAACATCTTTTTTTAAGTTTTGAACAACATTCTCTTGATAGAAAATTTGAACTAGTTGAAAAATCAATTATTCAACTAAAAACTCAATATAAAAATAGTTTTGGATATGTATTAAAAATAAAAGAAAATGATTTTAATATGTTAAAAAATAGTTTTGAGATAAATCATCCTAGTAAAAAAGATAAAAAAGGGTTTGTACAATTGACATCTAATAATAAAATTATTGATATAAAAAGTATAGAAGTAGATGATGAAATATCTCTTCAAAATTCAGAGTTTGTATTAGGTTGTAAGGTTTTAGTAAAAAAAAGAATATAATTTAAGTAAAATAGAGATAAAATATAAGAATATTTAAGTTCCATAGGAGTATTACATGAAAAAAACATCATTGGCGGCAAAAGTTAATATAAAATTATTAAGTTTTGTAGCAGTTATTATTGTTATTGTTGCAGGATTTGTTTATTATGAACTAGGTGTTGCAACTGATTCTGTATATAAAAATACAGCGGAATCTTTACAAAGCCATATAAAAACAAAGCAGATGGCAAAAGGTAAGATTGGAATGGTAGGTGCAGTTGCCATTGCAAATGATGAAGTAATTATTAATGCTTTAAAAACAAATAATAGAGATATTATAGTTCCTAAGTTAAAAAAATTATCTAAAATGTATCGAAATGGAACAATGTTCAAAAATGTAAAAATACATGTTCATACAAAAGATGTAAAATCTTTTGTAAGGTCTTGGAAACCTGAAAAATATGGTGATGACCTAAGTTCATTTAGAGATACTATAAATAAAGTTAAAAGTACTCAAAAGCCATTATTTGCAATTGAAGTGGGTCGTGCTGGATTAGTTTCTCGTGGATTATCTCCAATTTTTGATGAAAATCATAACTATCTAGGTTCTGTTGAGCTTATTCAAGGGTTAAATAGTGTAGTAAAATCACTTGCAAAAAATCATACAGAGTTATTGATACTTATGGATGAAAAGTATAAAAGAGGAGATGCTCTTACATCAGAATCTAAACTTAAAAATTATTATATCTCACAAAAAACAAAAGATGAAAAATTTATACAGCTTGTAAGAGGTGCAGATTTTGATCGTCTAAAAGAGAATGGATACTATGTAAACAATGGACATCTTCTTGTATCATATCCTATTGTAGATGTAGACAATAGAAAAATCGGTATGTATGTAATGGGTAAACATTTAAAACATATTGATAAAGCAATAAATCAAATAAATTATATTGTATATGTTATGGCGGTAATGACAATTATTATTATTTTAACAATGATGGCAGTAGTAAATTATATATTAAAAACTACTCTAAATAGAGAACTAAGTATATTTAATGATTCTTTAGATCATTTCTTGGACTTTATATCATTTAAAATAAATAAATTTAAACCAATAGATATTAAAACAAATGATGAGCTTGGGCAACTTCTTCATAGACTAAATGATATAGCTGCAGAGCAAGATGGAAAACTTAAAGCAGATATGCAAGTTATGGGTGAGATTACAATTACTACTGATAAAGTAGGGCAAGGTATATACAAATGTAGAATAAAAGCAACTACTACAAATCCTATGATTAATACACTTGCAATCTCTATTAATAAAATGATTAATGCTATTGAACGAGATATGACACAGTTAAAAAGTACTCTTGGTGAATATACAAATGATGACTTTAGAAATAAAGTAAATATAAATCCAAACCTAAAAGCAGATATGCTAGCAGTAATGGAAAGTGTAAACTTACTTGGTGATTCATTATCAAATAGTGCTAAATCAAATTTAGAAAATGGTAAACATTTAGAATCAAACTCAGCTACTATGAAAGAATCAGTAAATAATCTTGCCAATAAAGCAAACCAACAAGCAGCATCTTTAGAAGAAACAGCAGCAGCAGTTGAAGAGATCACTAGTATCACTAGAAATAATGCAAACAATACAACAAAAATGTCAGAACTTGGTAAAAAAGTACAAGATGCAGTATCTAGTGGTATGACACTTGCAACTCAAACATCTTCTGCAATGGATAGTATAAATGAACAAGTAACAGCAATTACAGAATCAATCCAAGTTATTGATCAAATTGCATTCCAAACAAATATTCTATCACTTAATGCAGCAGTTGAAGCAGCTACTGCAGGTGAAGCAGGAAAAGGTTTCGCAGTTGTTGCTCAAGAGGTTAGAAATCTAGCTTCAAGATCAGCAGAAGCTGCTAATGAGATTAAAGAGTTAGTTGATTCTGCATCTATTAAAACTAATGAAGGTAAAAAAGTATCAGATGATATGATTAAAGGTTATGAAACATTAAATACTAATGCTATACAAACAATTGAACTTATTCAAGATGTATCAGTTGCCTCAAAAGAACAGATGACAGGAATAGAACAAATTAATGATGCAGTAACAATGCTAGATAGAGTAACACAAGAGAATGCTAATGAAGCAAATAGTGTAGCAGAGATAGCATCAGAAGTAAGCCAAATGGCAAATGATCTAGTAGCAGATGCATCTGCTAAAAAATTTAATTAAGATAAGGATATAAAATGTCAGGTGAAAAAATTTTAGATGATTATGCTTTCCTTGTAAGTGAAACAGATTCAAAAGGTAATATAACATTTGCAAATGATGATTTTTGTAAAACAGCTGGTTATAGTCTTAGTGAACTTTTAGGACAACCACATAGTATAGTAAGACATCATGATATGCCAAAAGTAGCGTTTAAATCTCTTTGGGATACAGTAAAATCTGGACAAATCTGGACAGGTTACGTAAAGAATGCAGTACAAGGTGGAGGATACTATTGGGTTTATGCAACAGTATATCCATTTGAAACTTGTGATGGAAGTCAAGGGTACCTATCTTGTAGAAGAAAACCAAGTAAAGAAGAGATAGCAGAACATGAAGCTCTATACAAAGAGTGGAAAAGAAGCGAATAGCGGTTGCATTAGCAATCTTTCTATAAAAGAGCTGAGT
>Ga0256837_1000950_pt1 | contig 21547 bp, 22 predicted proteins | sample 4562384metaG_FD_185976 | JGI IMG/M metagenome (GOLD analysis project Ga0256837, IMG submission 185976) | Hydrothermal vent microbial communities from Guaymas Basin, Mexico - 4561-384 | ecosystem: Environmental > Aquatic > Marine > Hydrothermal vents | place: Mexico: Guaymas Basin | collected...
AATCTATTAATAATTAACTAAATAGTTAGTTAACTTTATAAACATAGCTATTATTCTGCTATAATAATTGCAAGAAAAAAAGCAAGAGAGTAAAGGTTATGAATTATTTTCAAAGAGATAAAAGATTATTAAAAACTATAAATAGTGCTTTTATAACACTACCATTTGTTCTTTTACCACTACTTATAGAAGCATGGTTTCATAAAGATGAAGCACTCTTTTTTATGCAATATAGAGATGAGATCCTTTTTTTAAATATATTTTACATTGTACTTATCAGATTTGCAATTCTAGATACAGCCATATACATCTTTAGTCGCTCTAAACATACCGTACACATAGCACTTATGCAAGTAGTATTTTTATATCTTGAGATAACAGTTATTACTATTGTTTATTATGCTATTGTATTTCATATTTTTGATGTATTTTCTCTCTTTCATTTGAGTGCACAATTAACCCCAGATAATCTCAAAGATATTCACAATCATAGCTTTGTAACTTCTATGTATATCTCAGCCGTTACTTTTACGACTCTAGGCTCTGGTGATTGGATACCACAGACTCTTAGTGCTATGGTTGCAGTTATCTCTGAGGTTATTTTGGGTGTAATTCAAGGTGGGGTATTTGTTGCAATAGTTGTTTATGCTCATCAAAATAAGGTATCTTAAAGATTTAAAATTTTTATACTTCTATAGAAATTTTTTTATTATCTTCTTTTGCTTTAGCTACTTTTTCCAAAAGAGTCTCTTTTAAATCTCCTGGCATATACTCTACCACCAAAATATGCTCATGCTTAACATATTTTTTAAGTTTTTCTACAAATGTTAAAGAATCCTCAATACTACAATGAGTCAATAAGATGGCATAAAGATTCTTATCTAGTTTACCAAAATAGTCACTTTTTCTAAGCAGTTTTTTATTGATTGTATGTAGAACATCCCTCTTTGCATGAAATGCTAGAAGAGAAAACTGATAGTTGTATCTTTGAGCTCGAACTATCTCACTATCTAAAAAACCATCAAATACTATCTCGTTGTATGCACCTGTCTCTTCCTCTTTTTGCATCAAATCTTGCATATTTTTAAAAACGATTTTATGCTCTAAGGCATTATCTATGAGCATATGATCTTTTTCAAAAAGAAGATAGATCATTAAAAATAGTGTATATACAAATATAGATAAAATAACTACACCAAGAACAATCGACATAAACATCTCTTTATATATAAAACTATCATCTAATGAGATAATCATAATAAGAGCTAAACCACCCTTCATTCCTGAAAGTGTTAAAATATTACTCCATCGTAAAGACAACTTTTTATAGATGATAAAAAGCCAAATAACAACGTAGCGAATAATAGTTGTTAGAATAAATGTGTATATAATCTCTACTCTGTACTTATATAAAAGTTCAAGGTTTATAACATTAGCTATGGAGATAAAAATAATAGCATTGGCAAAAAGTCCCAAATAATGTGACTCTTTTTTATAGGCACGAAAAGAGATTTCGTTGGAACTTACTCTGTTAAAATAGTGTAAAATGGCTGAATAATTTTTTTTCTTATAATGTCCCTCTTTGTCAAAAAGATATTTAAAAAATAGAACTGCTACAACAACAGAGAGTATTCCTGAGAGGTGTACTTCATCTGCTACAAAAAAAGCCAAACTCCCCATGACATAAATCGATATAAACTGCTCAAAGTTATCTTTAGATATTTTAAAACTGTAATACCCAACAACACCAATAACACCACCTATAATAACAGATAATAAAATTGTGTATGCGATAGTTCCTGATAGTGAAGAGAGAGATATATTTTCACCATTTAAGATGGGAATGGCTACGAAGAAGAAGATTATCATTGCGGTTATATCATTAAAGAGACTCTCCCCCTCTGCATAAAGTTTAAGTTTCTGGGGCATTTTAAATTTTGAAAAAATAGCTCCAACAGAGACAACATCCGTTGCCATTAATGGTGTAAAAAGAATCATAAGATGAAAAATAGAAAAATGGTAAATATCATCAATAGCATAAGTTATCCCAACAGCTAAGACAATAGAGAGTACAACAGCACTCACGGCAAGATAAAAAATACTAGAGAGATTCTCTTTAAGTTCACTTCTTGATAAGCCCAAGACATCTGGTATCAGAATTATAGGAAGCATTAGGTACATAATGTTTTCAAAATTATCACCTAAAATGGACAAATCTAAAAAATAGTTCGCTATATAAGAGAGAATGATGACAACAAGCACAAAAGGGATTTTTGTGCTATCTTCTATGAATTTTGATATAAGGATTAAGAGTAAAATAACTAAAAATATTTCTAACATTCGATTGGAATCCTTAATTTTCTAGTAACAACTCTTTTTTGTTTTGCCATATTTTTTCTTATTTATTGCAACGAAGAATTTCCGTATTTTTCATTTTCTCTAATCGTTTAAGTACTTCATCGAGTTCACTCATAGCATCATCATACTTCTCTTGTATTTTTACCTTTTCCTCTTGCACTTTTGCAATCTGAGCATCTAGTTCTTGCATAGGAATAACACATTCTCTAGCCATCCCCTCCTCTTTTTCTAACATCCAGTCTATAATACTTTTCATAAAATGATTCATTTTCTTCCTTTAATTTCGTTTTTCTTTAAGATAATACAGCATAGTTAGCTGTGTAAAATATGGTGCAAAAACATTTAAAATTGGTATAAAATTAAATAATGAGCCAATAAATGTAATAGCCCAAAGGCCCTTTTTATACTCTTCTAATTTCTCTTTATCTATCTTTCCAAATACAAATGCTGCAACATCATAAGAGAGTGTATCTTTCATAAGCCACATCCATAATGTAACTAAGATTATAAAATTCAGCACAGGTATAAAAAGTAAAGGGAAAGAGACTACAGATATAAGAATAAATACTGAAGTATCTTTGAGTGTTTGTTTTAAGTTTTTATACTCATGCTCCTCATACATCAAGTCATATGGAAATTCACTCTTTTTTATCTCTTGTAAAAATTTAACAGAAAAAGCACTAGCAACAAAAATTAAACTCACTATGATTCCTGTATAAATAACATAGAAACTTATGAGATAAGATAAACTTTTTTCAACTGTTTCAAAAGGGAGCCATGTAAAAATTTTTAATAATTGAGCATAAATAGTACTACCATTAAAAAACCATATAATTCCCCAGAACAAAGCACTCGCTAAACCAATAGAAATTGAACTTGATGCAAATTTACTTGTGTTATTTTCATTCGCTAAAACAGTACCAACAAATGTAAATACAAGAGCAAATGTTACAAGTACAAGTTGCAACCATAAAAAGGCTGAAACCATCCATGCACCATTAGAGCGTACCATAGTAAATGGAATAAAATCTAGCATTGCACCACTCATAGAACTAAGTGAATCAAAAAAAACTAGACCCAATAAAACCCATACAATACTTATTATAATACCACTTAATACTGCAAATTTTATGACATCTTTTTTTAATATTTCACTAAAGCCAAAAACAACTGCATCTAAAAAATCTTGCATCTTCTCTCCTTTAAATCCATCTCTCAATTTTCAACAATGTTTCTACAAAAGGATTTGAGAGCTTCTCTAGCATTATATCTCCCATCATCTTTTTTGCAAGCATAACAAATGCTTCACTTATTGTTGGATGTGGATGAATGGTATCTATTAGTTCCTTAAGTGTTAATTTTTGAGCTACAATTAAAGCTGCTTCACCCCCTAAAGTATTTGCCTCTTCATGGAAAATAGAGACACCAACAATAGATAAAGATTTTTTCTCTACTATAAATTTCAGGTAACCAAAGTCTTCATTTTCTATTTGTGATTTTGCTTCACTACTAAACTCAAACTTATCGACAATAACTTCTAAATCATCTTTTTGAGCCTCAACTTCAGATATACCTGCACTAGCAAAATTTGGCATACTAAAAAGTACCCAAGAATTTTTAGAAAAATCTGGTTTAAAAAAGTTATGCTCTAAAAAAAGATTTTGGGCAATGCTATGCGCTGCATATTGAGCTGTATGTGCAAACTTTGGAAAGTTCTCCACTACATCTCCACTTGCAAAAATATTTTTATTTGTAGTTTGAAGTGCCTCTGTTGTACTTATCCCTTTCGTACTAAACGCCACATCAGCATTTTGTAACTCTAGTTTTTCAACATTAGCTCTGCGACCTATAGCACTAAGAATTTTCTCACATACTAGAGTTTTCTTTTGAGACTCTTGTGTGTAAGTTATCTCTAAATCACCCTCTTTATGATTTACAGCTTCAACACTTGCATTGAGTAAAAGATTAATATTAGGATGCTTTTGAAATTTTTCCAAAAGATACTCTGATGCTTCTAAATCTATATTTTTTAGAATTGTACTACCTCGTACAAAAAGATTTATACTCACACCCAATTCTGCTAAAATTTGTGTAAATTCTATGGCAATTGCACCACTTCCTATAATACTTAAGCTCTTTGGTAATTCCATATCTTTAAAAAACTTATCGTTTGTCATCACTTCGGCTACACCATCACCTTTGTAACTGGCAATATTTGCTTTTGAACCTGTAGCAATAAGAGCTTTTTCAAATGCTATTACTTCAGAACTACCATCTTCAAAAAAAACACGAAGAGTTGATGGCGTTTCAAAATGGGCAAAACCTTTTATGATCTCAATATTACCAAGACCACAAGCAAGTTCTTTAGCTGCATTAGTACGTTTTGCCAATATCTCTTCTTTACGTTGTTTTACCTTTTCCCAAGCAAGTTTATAATGCTTACTTTCTAGTGATACACCAAACTCTTCTAAGTTCTTAATCTCTTTTATATGTTTCGCACTCGCCTGCATAATTTTAGAGGGTATACAACCTTGAAAGAGACATTCCCCACCAAGTTCTCCCAATAGATCTATAAGGGCTATACTTTTTTGATGATTTAATTTTGCATATTCTATTGCAACAGGTGTCCCTGCAGGACCTGCTCCTAGCACTACTAAATCATACTTACTTTGTTTGCTATTCATAATATTTCTCCAAATATATTAATTAACTAACTATTGAATTAATTATAGCATAATAGACTTAATTAAAAAAACAGCCGGAAGCTCGTAGGATCTCCTTAATAGAAATCGTTAGCATCTCAACCGCAGAGTTAAAAGTCTACCTTTACCTGTAAGTTTTTTACCACTTCTAAATTCTGCTAAAATCTCATTAAAGTCAAAATCTATATCTTCATTCATTGTCAATCCTTGATATTATTTTATCAGATTGACACGGAACTTTTAACACTCCCACTTCTCGACAGCCACTTTTCATAAATACTAGTAATATCTCTAGTATTCACTCCTTTTAGCTATAATTCCACCAATGAAAAAGAAACCAACATTTAAAGTAGAATCTCCTTACCAACCAGCAGGTGACCAGCCTAAGGCCATAGAAGTTTTAAGTAAAAGTATACTTGATGGGAATCGTTACCAGACACTTGAAGGTGTTACTGGTAGTGGTAAGACACATACTATGGCTAGGGTTATTGAGAATGTGAAGATGCCTACTATCATTATGACTCATAACAAAACTCTCGCAGCTCAACTCTACTCAGAATTTCGTCAATTTTTTCCTAACAATCATGTTGAGTATTTTGTCTCTTACTATGACTACTACCAGCCGGAGGCCTACATACCTCGTCAAGACCTTTTTATAGAGAAAGATTCTGCCATCAATGATGAGCTTGAGCGTCTGCGTTTAAGCTCTACTGCAAACCTACTCTCTTATGATGATGTGATTGTAATTGCTTCGGTTTCTGCAAACTATGGTTTGGGAGATCCTGAGGAGTACCTCAATATGGTACAAGCCATAGAGGTAGGCGATGAGATAAACCAAAAAAAACTTTTACTGCGTTTAGTAGAGATGGGTTACTCACGAAACGACAGCTATTTTGATTCTGGACATATTCGTGTCAATGGAGAGAGTTTAGACATATACCCTCCCTACTTTGAACAAGAAGCGATTCGTATAGAATTCTTTGGAGATGAGATAGAAGCAATTTATACTTTTGACATCATCGATAATAAACGTTTAGAAGATCATAAAAAGTTTACCATCTTCGCAACAAGTCAGTTTAGTGTTCGCCAAGAGAAGATGGCAGTTGCCATTAAACGTATAGAGGAGGAGCTCGATGAGAGACTTGCTTACTTTCAAAAAGAGGGAAAACTCTTAGAGTACCAACGACTCAAACAAAGAGTTGAATTTGACTTAGAGATGCTCCAAACGACTGGAATGTGTAAGGGTGTAGAAAACTACTCGCGTTTACTGACAAATAAGAAGCCAGGAGAAGCACCATTTACCCTTTTGGATTACTTTGCACAAAACAACAAAGACTACCTTGTTATCGTCGATGAGTCTCATGTTTCACTACCTCAATACCGAGGGATGTATGCAGGAGATAGAGCGAGAAAAGAGGTACTTGTAGAGTATGGTTTTCGTCTTCCATCAGCACTCGATAACCGTCCTCTTAAAGCCGATGAGTACATCAACAAAGCTCCCCATTACCTTTTTGTTTCAGCAACACCAGCAGAATATGAGCTAGAGATGTCTGCTGTAAAAGCGGAACAAATCATCCGACCAACTGGACTACTTGACCCTATCATCGAGATAAAACCATCAGATAATCAGGTAGAAGATATCCACGATGAGATTAAAAAAATTACGGTGAATGATGAGAGAGTTCTTATCACTGTTCTTACAAAGAAGATGGCTGAAGCACTTACAAAATACCTTGCAGATTTAGGTATAAAAGTGCAGTATATGCACTCTGACATTGACACCATAGAGCGCAATCAAATCATTCGTGCACTCCGTGTAGGGGAGTTTGATGTACTTATAGGAATTAACTTGCTTCGTGAGGGGCTTGACTTACCAGAGGTGAGTCTAGTTGCCATTTTAGATGCTGATAAAGAGGGATTTTTACGAAGTGAAACGGCACTTATCCAAACCATAGGTCGTGCTGCTCGTAATGAGAAAGGTCGTGTCATCCTTTATGCAAATAGAATTACAGGCTCAATGCAAAGAGCCATAGATACAACAACAACTCGTCGTGAAATTCAAGAGAAGTACAATAAAGAGCATGGTATAACCCCAACAACAACAAAAAGAACTCTCGATGAAAATCTTAAAATAGAAGAGCATGGCGATCTTTACCAAAAACATAAAAAACTTGATAAAATGCCAGCATCTGAAAAAAAAGCAATAGTAAAAGAGCTTATGCTTAAGATGAAAGCAGCAGCAAAAGAGCTCAACTTTGAAGAAGCAGCAAGACTTCGTGATGAAATACAAAAAATAAAACAACTTTAGGACAAACATGGAAGATACTTTTAGCAACTTAGCAACATACGGATATATAGGACTTTTTATCTACTCCCTTGGTGGTGGATTTATAGCACTTATAGGTGCAGGTGTACTCTCTTATATGGGAAAAATGGACTTAGCAACCTCTATGGCTGTTGCATTTACTGCAAATGCCATTGGTGATATTATGCTTGTGTATATGGCACGCTATCAAAAATCTATGATGATGGAGGGGCTTCGTAAACATAGACGTAAACTTGCTCTTTCTCATATACTGATGAAAAAATATGGTTCATGGATTGTACTAATACAAAAATTTGTTTATGGAATTAAAACACTTGTGCCTATCGCCATTGGACTTACAAAATATGATATGAAAAAGTTTATACTCCTTAACATTGCAAGTTCTGTAGTATGGGTTTTAGCCTTTGGACTTGGAAGTTTTTATTTTGGTGCAGTGCTTTCAGAGTTTGCACAAACAGTGAGCAATAAACCATGGATAGCACCGATAATATTAGTAGTTTTAGGTGGAAGTGTTTGGTTATATATGGAAAGAGTTACGAAGAAAAAGTAAAATAGAAAGTGTTAAAAGTTTATCTAGTTCCCAAGCTGGAGTTTGGGAACCAGTGAAGAGAAATCTTTTAAGAGCCTACGATAGGTCCATAAGAAGAAAAATCTGGATTATCCCCACCTTGATATTTTTTATAGTTTTCTATAAACATATCTGCTAATTTATCACGAGTTGCATCAAACTTCTCTTTATCTTCCCATGCATTACGTGGGTTAAGAATCTCTGGTTTAATATCACCAAGAGTCTTAGGTACTTGAAGTCTAAATGTTTTTGTAGTATCAAATTCACTCTCATGAATACTACCATCTAAGATAGCATTGATACAAGCACGTGTATCTTTAATACTCATACGTTTTCCAACACCATAAGCACCACCAGTCCAACCAGTGTTTACAAGGTAAACATTTACATTATGTTTATCAATTTTTTCACCTAAAAGTTTTGCATAAACAGTTGGATGAAGAGGTAAAAAAGCCTCACCAAAACAAGCACTAAATGTAGCAGTAGGCTCAGTGATACCACGTTCAGTTCCAGCAACTTTTGCAGTATAACCACTTAAGAAGTAATACATCGCTTGCTCTTTAGTAAGCTTAGATACAGGAGGAAGTACACCAAAGGCATCTGCAGTTAAGAAGATGATATTTTCAGGATGACCTGCCATCAAATCTTCTTTATGATTTTCTATATGCTCAATTGGGTAAGAAACGCGAGTGTTCTCTGTTTTTGAACCATCTTCGTAATCTACTTCACCCTCACCATACATAACAACATTTTCTAAAAGTGCATTTTTGCGAATAGCATTATAGATCTCTGGTTCACTTTTACCATCAAGATTAATTACTTTTGCATAACATCCACCCTCAAAGTTAAAAACACCATGGTTATCCCAACCATGTTCGTCATCACCAATTAAAGCACGGTGTGGATCAGTAGAAAGTGTAGTTTTACCTGTTCCACTCAGTCCAAAGAAAAGTGCAGTATCACCCTTCTCTCCAACATTTGCAGAACAATGCATAGAAAGTTTACCCTCTAGTGGTAACCAGTAGTTCATCATAGAAAAGATTCCCTTTTTCAACTCACCACCATACCAAGTACCACCAATAATAGCGATATTACGCTCTACATCAAAAAGTACGAATACTTCAGAATGTAAACCATGTTCTTTCCATTTATCATCTACCGCTTTACATGCATTTAAAACAACAAAATCAGATTTAAATACTTCAAGTTCAGCTTCACTTGGACGAATAAACATATTTTTAACAAAATGAGACTGCCATGCGATCTCAGTTACAAAACGGATAGAGCGTTTTGAAGCTGGAGATGAACCACAAAATACATCAGTTACATATAATTCTTTGTTTGAAAGTTGCTCTTGTGCTACCTCTAAAAGTTCATTGAAAACATCTTCAGAAACTTTTTGATTTATGTCACCCCAAGCAATATATTTGTTTGATGGATCGCGATCTACAAAATACTTATCTTTTGGAGAACGCCCAGTAAAAATTCCAGTGTCAACTGCTGTCGCACCTTTTTTTGTAAGTTTTACTTCACCATTGTCTAACTCATGTTTTATTAATTCGTCGTAGCTAAGGTTATGAAAAACCTTCTCTACATTTTTTAAGCCTAACTCTTCTAATTCAGTTAAATTCATAATGTACCTTGTGGTAGTAATAATTGACACTTTAAAGATGTATCCTCTTTTATGCTGAAATTATACTACTTAAATACCTAAATTAAAAGTAAAAATATGATATTTCGTCAATATTTACAAAAGAAAAAGAAGTTTAAAAAAAAGTTTAAAAAAGAAAATTAGTTTAAGAAATATATGATAGAATTTTACTCAAATTTCTGTTCGGGTAGCTCAGGGGTAGAGCACTTCGTTGACATCGAAGTGGTCGGAGGTTCAAATCCTCTCTCGAACACCATCTATACTAAGACTTTCTTCAAAGAATTTGCACACACAACTCCACTACTAAATGCCCATTGAAAATTATAACCACCTAGTTCACCGGTCACATCTACAACTTCACCAATAAAATAGAGATTATCTACCTTTTTACTCATAAGTGTAGTATGTTCAAGCTCTTCTGACACAACACCACCTCGACACACTTCAGCCTTAGAAAATCCAAAATTTCCAGCAGGTGAGAAAGTATAATGGTGTAGTTTTTGCAGTTTATTGTTTTGCTCTTTTGTGAGTTTATTACACTCTATATCTTCAACATTTACAGCTTTTAGTAGCTCTTTTGCAAGTCTTTTGGGCATATCCATGACAGAACTAAGTAATTTTTTTGTCCCTTGTGTGAGCTCTTTTATGGGTGTATTTGGAAGAAAATCTATGCTAATCTCCCCTTTTCTCCAGTAGAGTGAAGCACTTAGTACTGCTGGTCCGCTTATCCCTTTGTGTGCAAAAAGCATCTCCTCTTTTAACAACTTATCCCCTACTTTTATATGAACAAAAGTACTCAAACCACTTAAATCTTTCATCCATGATTGTTCTTGTTGAAGTGTAAGCCCTACAAGTGCAGGTTCAAATAGATTGTAACCAATGCCAAAACTTCGTGCTATCTCTAAGCCTTTTGCACTTGCACCTATCTTTTCATAACTCTTTGCTCCAGTTGCTACTACAACAGCTCTTGCTTGAAGGGTACTCTTATCTGTGAGAACAGAAAACATCTCCCCCTCTTTTGTGACACTTTTTACCTCATGCTCTAACAATAGATCTGCATTTTTCGCATTATATTTTAAAACATCTATAATCTCATCAGCACTATGTTTACAAAAATAATATCTCCCTTTTCTAAGCTCTAGTGGGACTCTATTTCTCTCTAAGAAACGTAGCAGTTTCTCTTTGGAAAATTTGTTAAGTGCATAAGAGACAAGCTCTTTATCTCCATCAAAATGTTCTGTTTTTACATCTACATTTGTGATGTTACATTTACCACCACCAGAAATTTTCATTTTCTTAGCAATTTCGCCATTATGCTCAACAATAGCAACACTTATTTTTTTACTTAAATTCCCTGCACACATCAGAGAACTCGCCCCTGCACCAAGTATTATGAGATCATAGTTTTTCATACTCAAATTATACGATATAATTGCATAAACAATTACATAAAGAAGAGATATGAGCAACAAACTCCACATAGTTTCACTCGGATGTACAAAAAACCTTGTCGATACCGAAGTGATGATGGGAAAACTACAAAATTTTGAACTTACAGACAACAACGAAGAAGCAGATGTTATCATCGTCAATACCTGTGGTTTTATCGATGCAGCAAAAGAGGAATCTTTAAATACCGTGCTTAGTCTTCACGATGCAAGAAAAGAGGATTCAGTTCTAGTTATGGCTGGATGCCTAAGTGAGCGCTACCAAGATGAACTAATGGAACAGATTCCAGAGGTTGATATCTTTACTGGTGTTGGAGATTATGACAAGATAGATGAGCTTTTAGTAGAGAAAAAAAGCCGTTTTTCTGATGAAGTGTATCTTATTGATGGAGCTGAGCGTGTTGTAACGGGCTCAACATATCATGCTTACATTAAACTCTCTGAAGGGTGTAATCAGACTTGTAGTTTTTGTGCTATCCCCTCTTTTAAAGGGAAACTTAACTCTCGCGACTTAGATTCTATTGCTAAAGAGGTTGAGGGTCTTGTAGCCAAAGGGTACTGGGACTTCTCTTTTGTTTCACAAGATAGCTCTTCATATCTTCGTGATCAAAATATTAAAGATGGTCTCTCTCTTTTAATCCAAAGAATTGAACTTATAGAGGGTGTAAAATCTGCTCGTATCCTCTACCTTTACCCATCAACTACATCGATGGCTCTACTGAAAAACATCGCAAAATCAGAGATTTTTCACAACTACTTCGATATGCCTATCCAACACATCAACGATGATATGCTGCGTTTAATGAAACGTGGTTTTGGCAAAGAAAAAACACTTGAACTCCTTAACTTTATGAGAAGCTTACCAAACTCTTTTGTGCGTACAAGCTTCATCGTTGGGCATCCACAAGAAACACAAGAGATGTTCGATGAGATGTGTGAGTTTGCTGAAAGTTTTGGTTTTGATAGAATGAACATCTTCTCATACAGTGATGAAGAAACTACATCTGCTTTTGATATGAAAGATAAAATCTCAGATGAACTCAAGGCTGAGCGTGCTCAAATTTTAGGAGATATTGCAGCAAAAGCAACAAAGAGATCTCTTGAAGCAGAGATTGGCACTAGATGTGAACTTGTTATTGATGGAGAAAGTGATGAGCATGAGTACCTCCTCTCCGCTCGTAAACTTCTTTGGGCTCCAGAGATAGACGGTGAGATTTATGTAAACGACCGTACTGGCGATGAAGAGTTAGAATTTTGTAAGATTTACAAAGCAAAAATCACGGACATTGTTGGAGATATTTTAACTGCAACAGTTGATAATGCTAAAGCATAAAAATCTTCTAAAAAACAAAAAAAATCTTCTAGCCTTCTCGGCTGGTGGAGATTCTACTGCCCTCTTTTTCCTCCTTTTAGAAAAAAGAATCCCTTTCGATATTGCTATTGTTGATTATGGACTTAGAGAGCAAAGTAAAGAAGAAGTTCTTTATGCACAAGAGTTAGCAAACACTTACTCATTACAATGTTATACACTCCAAGCACCAAAAATAGAACAAAATTTTGAAGCACAGGCAAGAAAAATTCGTTATGATTTTTTTGAAGAACTTATCAAAGGGTACTCCTACGAAAATCTACTGACTGCACACCATTTAGGAGATAGACTTGAATGGATGCTGATGCAGTTTTGCAAAGGTGCCGGTTGTGTGGAGCTTAGCGGAATGCAGAGTGTTGAGAAACGCGACAACTATACACTTATTCGTCCCCTTTTAGCTTCCGACAAAGAAGAACTCATAGAGTACCTCAAATGTAACAAACACCACTATTTTAAAGACGAAAGTAATAGCGATGAAAAATATAAACGAAACTCTTTTAGAAAACATTTCGCACAACCTCTTCTAGCAAAATATAAAGAGGGGATTAAAAAAAGTTTTCAATACCTAGATGAAGATAAAAACACCCTTGCTGAGGAGCTTCCTCTCACAATGCTTAAAGAGTTTGCCTATTTTCAAGCATCTACACAACATAGTAATATTTTAACGATAGATAGATATTTTAAATCTATTGGAAAACTTCTTAGTGCTTCAGAAAGAGAACTTTTAAAAACTCAAAATAGTGTCGTTATTGGGAGAAAATATATAGTACAACAACGAAAAGATTTTATTTTCATTGCTCCATTTGTAGAAGTACCTATGGAGAAAAGGTTTAAAGAGAAGATGCGACTCTTAGAGATAGAGCCAAAACTTCGTGGCTATATCGCTCAAGAGCAAGAGATAGAGGAGTTACTTACTTCTCTTCTGGCTTAGTCTCTTTTAATTGTGTAGTATTTTTATCTTTGTTATTACAGTAAACTTTCATTGTAAAGCTAGAACGAATTAACTCTCCGTCGCGTTTAAAATCTATAGGAAAATTCACTCCTATAATCCAATCACTTTTATTGACTGCATCCAAGAAATTGTAAAAACTTTTAGGGGAAGAGATTTGTGAACTTGTATTTACCTCATAAACTACAAAGTTTTCCTCTAATCCTATCCCTTTGATTTGAGAAAGTTTCAAAGAAGAGAAATAACTACGATGCTGCTTTTCAAATCTGTCAGGGTTAAAGATGGCATCAAAAGCGGTAATAATATGACGATTTTTACTCTCTAATTCTTGAAGTTTCTCCTCTGTTTGTGCATGAAAATCTTGATATTTTCTCAACTCCCGTAGCTCTTTTTTTAATTCCACTCTATCTTCACGATACTGTTTTCCCTTTGGAATAAGAACTGCAAATGAAAACACAAGAACAAATATAAGCAAGAAGATCGAGATGCTCAAAAGATAAATATGTTGACGGGAGATATTAATTTTCATCTTCATCCTCCATATCTAGTAAATTATCTTCTTCATCTATATAATTTGTCGATACAAAGTGTAACCAACCATTTTCAGCAGGATAAAAACTACTGTATGTTTTATGAAAGATAGAACGCAGTGGAGCTTGAAGCATAAAACTGTAAACCTCTTTATTTGGTGTGATCCCGTATAATATAAGTCCATTTTTCATAAGCTTTGCCTCAGAGAGTGTGATCCTTTGTGGTACTAGATCAAATAAATTGGTAATAGAATCTTTTAAAACTGTATTTTGGGTGTAGATCTTTTGAGAGAGTAAGTTTTGTTTTTCTATATAAGATATCTCCTCTTTCATCTGCTCTATCACAGTAGCTAGATTATCGCGTTCTTGGGCATATGCAGCCTTGTCACTCATAAATGTGTAATCTTTATAGAGTAAGAAACCATAAGTTAAAAAGAGCATAACTAGAGTCATACTAAAAAAGCTCACAAGAAGTTTAATCTCCGATGTTATAGCACTCTTTGCTCTAGGTTTTATGTAGGAGTATTTCATAAACCCATCTCCTCTTGTGCAAGAGATGATAGCTCACTGCCTAAATCAACTTTACGTACATAGACAGTTAAGAACATCTCCTCTTCAAGATATTTTTTCAAATCTGCAGAGATACCTACACTATCTGCAATATAGACATTTTCTATAAATTTACTTTCGTATTTTGCATCTTTATAGAAACGATTTATAGCACTCTGTATAAGCGAAAATCTTTGATAGTCCTCATTAAAACCATCACTACTCGCATTCTCTTCTATCTCCTCTTCACTCTCTTGATAGAACTCCTCTTCAACATCTTCTGAAAACTCATCTATATCTTCAAGAGAATCTAGATCTTCAATATCTCCAAAATCATCAACATCATCGACATCATCAATAACATCAATATCTTCAAGATTGATTCCCTCTTCTAGATCTAGATCTATATCATCCTCTATATCATCAAGTAAAAGATCATCATGCTCTTGTGTATTTTCCATATCTAAGTATTCACCAAAGAGGAGTTTAGATTCTTCAAAAACACTCAAACAAACAAAATTTTCTTGAACAAGTACATATAAAGCCATATGAGAACTAATCTTATCTTGAAAAAATTTGCTTAAAATACTAAAAGGGGAAAAGATAAAATCAACTCCTATATCTTTATAGATTTTTTCTATCTCATAAAGATCTGTTTTAGATGTATAGTAAGTCCATAGTTTATCGTGGCATTTATATTCACTATCACTTAGATCGTGATAGCGTGGTAAAAGATTTTTGCTACATGTAGGAATTACTCCCTGTTGTGTAGATATATCTAAAACAGATATATAATAAAATGGAGATTCTGCAGTGTAGTTTTTGATAAATGTAAGCATTGCATCATTGATGTAAGATGTTTCAAAATTCTCTTCAACACTATCGATAACACCTTTTTTTGAGCATATATCTACTTGAAGATTTACAGAGTGTTTATTTATAACAATATTGACAAAAATTTTATTGTATAAAGCTTCAAGAAGTTTGTCTAACACTACTCATCTCCAGATGCAAGGGGATGTGCTTTGTTATAGTTTTGTTGTTTCAATGCACTGCCTAATTTCGTATAAATTTGTGTTGTAGCCATAGAAGAGTGGCCTAACAATTCACTAACATCGACAATTGGTGCGCCACTGTTTAGAAGTGATGTGGCATACGAGTGACGAAGTTGGTGAGGTGTTACTTTCATCCCTACTCTTTTAAAGAGTTTAGTTATGATATATCTTAGACTATTTTCGCTTAATTTTTCGCCATTTTTCTCAAAAAGAAACTTTTTCATAGAAAAATTCTCTAGATATTCCTCTAAAAGTTGCTTTGTGTTCTTTAAAAGAGGAACATCGCGTTGTTTATTACCTTTTCCCAATACTCGTACCCATTCTTGTGAAATATCACTTAGCTTTAAAGAGCTCAGTTCAGAGATACGTAGTCCTAAAGTATAGAGCATAACTACTACAATTTTTTCTTGTAAATCAGCTTTTTCTAAAGCTTCCATAATATTTTCATGGGATATTGGCTTAGGAAGTGTTTTGGCAACCTTTATACTTTCATCCGCGAGTAAGATATAATGTTTTATTTGCATAGTATTTATAAAAGAGACAAAACCTCTTAAAGCACTTAATTTTTTACTGATTGTTTTTGCATTTAAAGAGGCAATTTGTAAGCGATAGGGCATAAGATTCAAAATAATATTTTGATTCTCTTCATAAATTTCTATGTACCTCAATGCCTCTTTGATAGATTCATCATAATTCTTGATAGTTAAGTCTGAATAACCTCGTAACTTTTCTAAAGATTCAAGATAATGAACCCTTAATTTATCTATCGACTTTTTCAAGAAGTTGCTCAAAATTTTTGTAGTAAGTTGCAGCTTCATCTACAAGATCTTTGTCTGTTATGATACTTGGAGCAAGTTTAGGGTATGATTCAACCATAATCTTAGACATTATTTTAATCTTTGCTTTATCTGCATCAGAGATACTCTCAGCTTGTGCTATCTCATTAATCTGTTTCATATACTCTTTGGCTTGATTGATATACTTTACATACTTTAAAGAAGTTTTTGTTTGAGCCATAATTGTAGATGCCATCCTATTGTAAACATCTAAACTAAATGCTTCGTTGGCCAAATTGTAAGCTTCTTCATACTCACCTACTTCAAAATAATACTTCGCTTCTATAGATTTTCTATAAGAAGGATTTACTATAAAATAGATAGCCATGATAGCAAGAATAGTCGCAGCGATAGTGGGAAAAAGTACTTTAGTGCTCATGCTTGAGTAACCCCTCTTTTATAAATGCTCGTGCAGATTCAAGATCCATTTTTGTTAAATCGATCTCTTCTGAAGCATAATAGTTTATTGTACCAAAAGGTTTTGGAATTGTAAACTTATCCCAAGAATTAATTTGCCAGTAAGCACTAGGTTTCACTTCAAGTAAAATCACCTTAGCTTTGGCTTTTTGTGCCATCACTATAACACCATCTGCCACTTCATGACGAGGACCTTTTGGTCCATCAGGAGTAATCCCTATATCATACCCCTCTTTAAGTGTTTTAATCCCTTGAATTAATACACGAGCAGGATTTTTATCTGAAGATCCAGCAAGAGTACCTAAGCCAAAATATTTAATAGTTCTTGAGATCAGTTCTCCATCAAAATGGGGTGATATCAAAACTTTTGCATGGGGAATTTTTCTAAATCTATTATATAAAAATGGAAGCATCAACAACTCACCATGCCAACAGGCAAAGATGATTGGTTCCGCTGAGATTGATTGAGGAACATGAAAGTTTTTTTTATTTGTTAAGTAAAGGAAACGCATCAAAAGGTTTCCTAAAAGTGGAACTAAGACTAAGCCTAAAGAGCGAAGTAGTTTTTTACGCAAGAATTTCGCCTGTTAAAATTGTTCTACCTATGGCAGTTATCTTAACATCTCTAAACTCTCCTAAAAGTTCTTCTGAACCTTTTACTTTAATGACTATATTATTATCACTTCTTCCAGAGACAAAACCATCACGGTTGAGATCTTCAAAGTAAACTCTAAAAGTCTTTCCAAGATGTCCAGCATTTATCTCATCCATAATCTCATTATGAAGAGATTGTAGTCTCGTTAATCGATCAGAACCTATCTCACCATCAACAACATCTTCAAAATGCTCTGCTTCAGTTTCAGGTCTAGGTGAGTATTTAAAAGAGAAAATTTGATCAAATTTTACTTTTTTCATCACATCGAGTGTCTCTTCAAAATCACTATCACTTTCCCCTGGAAACGCCACGATGATATCTGTGGATATAGTAGCATCAGGAGCCTCTTTACGGAGTTTTTCTACACGATTTAAAAACCATTCTTTTGTGTAACCGCGTTTCATATCTTTAAGTACTTTTGTACTTCCTGATTGGAGAGGCATATGCATAGACTTACAGATTTTTGGGTTATGTGCGAACTCTTCTATAAACTCATCATCCATATGAAAAGGGTGTGGAGAGGTAAAACGGATACGTTCTAAACCTTCTATCTTTGAAAGACGACGAAGTAGTTCTGTAAAGTTTACTTTTTCATGTTCACCTGAGAAACGGCGACCATAATTGTTCACATTTTGTCCAAGTAAAAACACCTCTTTAGCCCCATTATCAACAGCACGTTGTGCCTCTTGAACGATTAAAGCATCAGGGATAGATATCTCCTCCCCTCGCGTTTTAGGAACGATACAAAAAGTACAGGCTTTATCACATCCTATAGAGATGTTAATGTAAGCTTTATAAGGAGATGAACGAAAATCTTTAAAAGCAAATTCACTCTCATCATAGTTAATATCTATCTCAACTGCCTTGTCTTTATGTAAAACTTCTGCAATTTTAGAAACATTACGAGCACCTAAAACAAAGTTTACATAAGGAGCTCGTTTGATGATCTCTTCACCAAGGTGAGATGCAGTACAACCACATACACCTATTTTAGCACCCTCTTTTTTATGTTTGTTAAAGCCACCTAGTTCAGAAAAAAGTTTATGCACTGGGCGTTCTCTTACAGAACAAGTATTTATCAAAATCAAATCAGCATCACGGTAATCTTCTACTGTTTCATACCCCTCTTTTTCATGCAACTCTGCAATCATATGTTCAGAGTCACGAGAGTTCATAGCACAACCGAGTGTTTCGATAAATAACTTTTTACTCATAAACTTCTCTCTAACTCATTATGTGAACTTGGTACATATAGTCATTATCTGACAAACCAAATTTCACTTCACTCATATAAAAACTTTTCCCTTTTGCTTCAAAATAATCTTGAAGTTCAAGTAGATCTTTATGAGAGTTTTCACGGTCAAAGTAAAAAATAACACTATCGTCTTTCTCTACTGCTGCTTCTATCTTCGCTAAATCTACCTTCTTAGGCTTTGTGTCTATATCTGTTCTTGCAAATTTTAAATCCATATTTGTATTCCTTGGTCTATATTAAAAGTATTGCATTATACAAAAAATGTCATAAAAATTGGGTTAAAGATTACTTTAGCACACTTTGTGTATAATTGCATACTTCAAAAAATCCCCCACTATTACTTATTATTGTTAAAAAACGGGGTAGAACTTAAGGAACTATAACCATGGAAAAGATACTAGATATTGCCGAAGCTATCGCACATGAAAAAGGCTTACAACCAGAAAATGTTTTAGAATCACTCAAAACTGCATTTGTACAAACTGCAAAACGGGTAATTGACAGAAACTTTGCTTTTGAAGCACAAGTTGATGAAGAGACAAAAAGCATCAAAGTAGTACAAACGATCACTGTTGTTGCTGATGATGATGAAAGACTACAAGATGAAGAGCTTGCTCCTGCATATATCTCACTCACAGAAGCTAGAGAGTATGATGACCAAGTAGAACTTGATGATCAACTTCAAGTAGAGCACAATCTCGAAGATTATGGGCGTACAGGTGCATCTCAACTCCACCGTGAGATTGAATACCACATACAAAGACTTGTAGAAGATGAACTTTATAACAAATACAAATCAAAAGTAGGTACACTCGTAAGTGGTCGTGTGACTCGTGTTGATTCTAATAATGCTACATATATTGAAGTAGATGAGATTCGTGCTGTTCTCCCTATGAAAAGCCGTATCAAAGGTGAATTTTTCGATGTTGGTGATCATATCAAAGCTGTTGTTCGTCGTGTTAACATGGACAAAGAAAATGGGATCCAAATCGAGCTTTCACGTACATCCCCTAAATTTTTAGAGGCACTTTTAGAGCTAGAGGTTCCTGAGATTGCTGAGGGTACTGTCATCATCGAAAAAGCTGCTCGTATACCTGGTGAGCGTGCTAAAATCGCAATACTAAGTACACACCCTCAAGTGGATGCTGTTGGTGCTACTGTTGGTGTAAAAGGTGTTCGTATCAATGCTGTAAGTGAAGAGCTAATAGGTGAAAACATTGATTGTATCGAGTACACTACTATTCCTGAACTGTTTGTATCTCGTACTATGAGTCCTGCAATTATCTCTCATGTAGAGATTGTTAAAAATGAAGAGGGTGAAAATGAAAAAGCGATCATCACTCTTCCAGGAGATCAAAAATCTAAAGCGATTGGTAAAAGCGGAATCAACATCCGTTTAGCTTCTATGCTTACAGGGATGCAAATCGAACTTCTAGAAACTGATTCAGTAACAAATGAAGATGGTGAGATAGAAGCCAAAAAAGATGGTGTTGATGCACTAGAAGCACTCTTCAACTAAGTGTAACCCATTCCCAAGCTTGAGCTTGGGAAAACTATTTGTAATCACACTCAATTAAGAATGAGATATATTCCCAGCATTAACCCCAACATATACAATAGTCCCAATAAAAAATGCTATAGTTGCAATAACTAGTATCTCCATTTTATAACTCCCTTAAACTTTTTATTTTGTTTTTTATCTTTTTGTCTATCAAAATAATTGAAACTGTCAATATTATAATCGCCAATAAATCACTTATTATCTTAAGATTTGATGCTGTTTCATAATTATTTATAAGCCAACTTATTAAGCCTATACTTGTAATAACTATAATACTAAGCCAATTAAGTAATTCAACTCTTCTTTAATCTCATCAATCTTTGCCATATGTTCATTATACCATAAGAAATAAAATCAGCCTCTTTGCATATATGGATTTAAGCGTAGTAGGAGTATATCTGCCAACATGTTCCCAAGAAGTGTTAAAAAAGCAGTAATGATAAGAACTCCCATAATGATGGGATAATCGCGGCTCAAAGCTGAGATGTAAAAAAGTTGTCCCATCCCCTCAATACCAAAGATAGACTCCAAAATCACACTCCCCCCTATCAGTCCAGGCAAAGATAAACCAAGCAGTGTAATGATAGGTGGCAAAAGATTTGGTAGTATATAAAAACGCAGTAACTCTTTTTTAGAGAGTCCACGAGAGAGTGCAAAATAGTAATAATCACTTTTAAGGATCTCTAATGTTAAAGAGCGAATATAAATAATCATACTCCCTAAACCTACAAAGATCATAACACCCACAGGAAGCGCTAAATGCCAAGCCATATCTAGATAGTTAGCAAAACCCTCTTTAGCTTCAACAGAGTGAAGTCCAGCAATGGGAAACCACTCTAACTTTAATGCAAAAAATATAATGAAAAGTAGAGCTAGATAAAAAGAGGGCATAGAAAAAGAAACTAAGGAGATTTGACGGATGATATAATCTATTTTTTTCTCGTACGATAAGGCAGATTTCACTCCAAGGTATAAAGAGAGTATAAAAACAGCTATAAGGGCTGTTATGTTCATAACCAATGTAACAGGTAAACGCTTGAGTATCTCAGCACTCACATCTTGACCACTCACAAATGAGATACCAAAGTTGAGTGTAAGGAGATTTTTTACCCAGTCTATATACTGCATACTAAGTGACTTATCTAAGCCATAAACAGCCTTAAGTTTTTCTATAGCTTCTTTTGTCATGTTTGGATTAAGTTCCCCTGCTCCAAAAAATGAGTTTGGTGCTGAGTGAATAGCTAAAAAAGAGATGATTGAGATAAGAAGTAACATAAAAAAGATATAAAATATTTTTGTAAATAGTTGTGTCATAAAA
>Ga0256837_1000951_pt1 | contig 21534 bp, 21 predicted proteins | sample 4562384metaG_FD_185976 | JGI IMG/M metagenome (GOLD analysis project Ga0256837, IMG submission 185976) | Hydrothermal vent microbial communities from Guaymas Basin, Mexico - 4561-384 | ecosystem: Environmental > Aquatic > Marine > Hydrothermal vents | place: Mexico: Guaymas Basin | collected...
ACTTTTACAGCTTTTAACATATCTTCTCCTTTTTTAATTGGTGTGTATTTTGATACTACTATTTTTTCGCTAATATGTCAATTTAAAAGGTCGTTCTAGTAGATTACTTAGAAGAGATATGCCAAATGTTAAAGAAAGATATTTTGCTGGTAGTGTTGGGGGTGCTACACTTGATGTTGTTAAACAATATATACAACAGCAAGATACTCCGAACTAATACCGCTTATATTTCTATATCATACTGTATTAAAAGTTGATTCAGTTTATTTTGATTAAATCTCCAAAAATGTTTACTATCAAAATCTTCATCATTTTTAATTTTTTCAAATAGCTCTTGTTTTGTTAATTTTCCATCACTTTTTTTTATCACTTTTAAAACTAAATTTATAAGTTCCTTTTGTGATGCCTCTGTTGTATCATCATCTGCTAACTCTTTATTTGGTAAAAAGGCATATATTTTCCATATACTTACAACTAAAAGAAGTATAAATAGTATCATCATTATTGTAGATGTATCAAGTTGCATTGAGTTCCTTTCCTTTAATATATCACTTTCATACTTAAAAAAATAGAGGTGTATCTTCTCGGCTTTCTTGGGAAAGTTCAATCTAAGAGTATGTTATACTTTCAAAAAAATAGAGGGGGGGGGCTAAATAATGCCCCTCTACGGCATAATAATCTTATAAAATATTCAATTAAGGAGGTTTAACATGGAGTTAGCAATAGCATTAGCCATAATGGGTACAATAGCCTTAGTTATTAATTATTTATATAGTCATCCAAAAACAAAGGTTCATTAAATTCTACCCTTTTGTTTATCAAATCCCCCTCTTTACACTAAAAGAGATAAGATAAAAGTTAAATCTGTGACATAGAAAATTATCACCGAAATATTAAATAAAAAGGAGGGTAGCAATGTCTACTCAAGATGACAAAGTTTTTACAAAACCGATTAAGAAACAGTTTGAATTTGATGAAGAGGTAGCGATAGTTTTTGATGATATGTTACAAAGAAGTGTTCCCTTTTATAAAGAGGCTCAAAATATTACAGAGTTTTTTGCGCTTAAAAATCTAAAAGAGGATGGCATACTATATGATTTAGGGTGTTCAACTGCGACAATTCTTTTAAATATTCAAAGAAAACTGGAGTATAAAACTAAAATAATAGGTTTAGATAACTCAGAAGCGATGCTCAAACAAGCTAAACGTAAATGTGAAGCCTATGGTGCAGATATAGAACTTCATAATGCAGATATTTTAGAATATGATTATAAGATGGCTGATGTTTTTATAAGTAATTATACCTTACAGTTTATTCGTCCTTTAGTAAGAGAGGAACTTGTAAAAAAAATCGCTCTATCACTTAAAAAAGAGGGTGTTTTTATCTTTAGTGAAAAAGTAATATCTCATCATTCAAAGCTCAATAAAGATTTAATAGAGTGTTACTATGATTTCAAAAAAGAGCAGGGTTACTCAGAGTATGAGATAATGCAAAAACGTGAAGCATTAGAAAATGTTTTAGTACCATACAGTGAAGAGGAAAATATAAAAATGGCTCTTAACTGTGGTTTTTCTCATTGTGAAGTTATTTTACGTTGGGCTAATTTTGCTACTTTTATAGCGATTAAATAGCTCTATTATCTTCTCCAAGTTTTGCGAGATTCTTTTTTATCTTCGATAGTAAAAGCCTCTCCAATAGCTTTATAAGTAACTATGTCATCATCTCCACACTCTTTATGATAATAGCCTTGTAAATCATAATATTCTTTACAGTCACTATAATATTTTGCAGAGATACCATGTTTATTTACACAGCCACTAAAGATAAATATTGATGCTATTAAAGAGATAAATATTATTGTTTTCATAATGAGATTATACCTTAAAAGTTTTTTTAGTTTTACAATATTCTGTTAAAAAGCACTCTTCACATTTTGGATTTTGAGAAGTACAGATATAGCGACCAAAAAGAACCATTCCTTGATGTAAAGCGTGGAGGTTATTTTTAAACTTTCTTACAAGTGTGGCTTCTGTTTTTGTAGCAGTTGTATCATCACTTAATCCCAATCTATGAGAAACTCTAAAAACGTGTGTATCTACTGCCATAAGATTTGCACCTGTATATTCTATCATTACAACATTGGCAGTTTTTTGACCAACTCCCCCTAATGTCATTAAATCTTTGGTATTCATTGGAATTTCACCATCATACACCTCCATAACCCTTTTTGCCATAGCTATAATATTTTTTGCTTTATTGTTAAAAAAAGAGCAACTATTTATAAAACCTTTGACATCATCTAAATCTGCATCTGCTAACTCTTTTGGAGAGGGGTATTTTATAAAAAGAGGAGGTGTTAAGATATTTACACGTTTATCGGTACATTGAGCAGACAGAGCAACTGCTATCACTAACTCATAAGCATTTGTATAAGTTAGTTCCGTAACAGCTTCATCATATCTCTCTACAAATAGCTTATGAATTTCAATTATCTCTTTTTTTGTTGCTTTTTTCATTTGGACCCATTATATTGATTTATTTTTTTGTATTTTATCCTCTTATATAGATTTATCAAAATCTGTTTAACAACTATTAATATAAGAGTTATAGAATTTTTTAATATAAAAATGCTCAAGGAAGTCTTAAATGAAAAAAGTAACACAAATATTATCTGCTATTTTAATAACAAGTTCAATAGCTGCTGCACAAACATTAGTAACTGTAAATGGTTCAGCTATTACTCAAAATGATGTAGAAACTGCATTAATGAATGCTACACAAGGTAGATTTAATCAAGTTCCAGCAGAAAAACAAGCTGAATTTAGACAACAAGTTTTACAACAGTTAATAGGGAAAGAGTTAGCGTACGGCGATGCTAAAGCAACAGGTATTATGAAATCTAAAGAGTTTAAAGATGAGTATAAAAAAGTTCAAGAAAGAATTAAAAAAGAGTTAGCTATTCAAGTTTGGCAAAAAAAACAGTTAGATAAAATTTCAGTTTCTAATGGGGATTTAAAAAATTATTATAACTCAAACAAAGAAGAGTTTAATGAAAAAGAGAGTGTACACGCTCGTCATATCTTAGTAAAATCAGAAGATGAAGCTAAAAAAATTATTTTAGAGTTAAAGCCATTGTCTGGAAATGTACTTAAAAATAAATTTATTAAGTTGGCAAAAACTAAATCAACAGGACCTAGTGGACCAAAAGGTGGAGATTTAGGTTTCTTTGGTAAAGGACAGATGGTACCAGCATTTGATGCAAAAGTATTCAGTATGAAAAAAGGTACAATTACGACAGATGCTGTTAAAACACAGTTTGGTTTTCATATTATCTATTTAGAAGATAAAAAAGCTGGTGCAGTAAGAAAATATAACGAAGTAAAAGAGTTTATTGAACAACGTTTAAAAATGGAAAAATTTAAAGATGTTATGAAAACTAAAATGGAAGCTTTACATAAAAAAGCAGTTATTAAATAGTGAAAAACTCTCCAATCTCATCTATTCTTATAGATGGGAGGGAGTTTCTTGTTAAAAGAGATGATTTAATAGACCCTTTTTTAGCAGGAAACAAATATCGAAAGCTATATACTTTACTATATAGTGCTGAAAACCTCTACAATACCGTCATCTCTTATGGTGGTTCTCAATCAAATGCGATGTTAGCTATCTCTGCTATGTGTAAACAAAAAGATTGGAAATTTATCTACTACACCAAACCATTAAGCCAAACACAAAAAGAGCAAAAGATTGGAAACTATTTTAATGCAACTCAGTTAGGTATGGAACATCGAGAGATAGAAAATGAATTATATAAAGATTTTATCTCTACTTTACGTTTAAATCTTGATGCAAAAACTGTTATTATCGATCAAGGTGGTGCTGATACAATGGCTCTTGATGGTTTGAAAGTTTTAGCACAAGAGATTAAAGACGCTAATTTAGAGTTTGATGCTATCGCTACTCCATCAGGAACAGGTACAACAGCACTTTATTTAGCCTTGGTACTTCCAGAGTATAAAATTTATACTACACCATCAATTGGAGATAAAAGCTATCTTTTAGAGCAGATGAGAGCATTACAAACTATTCCTTCAAATCTTATAGTTTTAGAACCATCAAAAAAGTATCATTTTGCAAAGCCATATAGAGAATTTATAGATATTTATACAAAGCTTTTAAAGACAAAAATAGAGTTTGATTTATTATATGCTCCACTTCTTTGGAAAACTCTTTTAGAACAGACAGATGAAAAAATATTGTATATTCATAGTGGAGGAGTGAGTGGAAATGAGAGTATGTTGGAACGTTATAAAAAGAAAGGCTGGATATAAAGCCTTTCTCAAATATTTTTAATCTATAAAAGTAACACTATCCGAAAGAGGAACACGTGCTGGTTGATAAGAATTTATCTTAGCGTCTTTATCTTCATAACCTAAAACAACACTATATAAAAGTGCTAAGTTATCTGGAAGTTCTAAAGCCTCTGCGATAACCCTACCAAATTCAGTAGTAGAACCTTGTGGACAGCTATCTATTCCAAACTCTTGAGCTGAAAGCATTAAACTTTGCATATAAGCACCACAATCTATGAATGCACCTTGTGAGTTATCTATATTTGCTTTATCTGTACAGACAAATATAACAGTTTGAGCGCCGAACCATCTAAAGTTATCTTTCCACATCTTTGTTCTAGTTAGAGTATCTTTTCTATCTACTCCCATAAATTTATAAAGTGTAGAACCCGTAACTATACGACGCTTTTTATAAGGATTTACCCATTTAATAGGATAATATTGAATAAATTGGTCATTAACAACACCCTCATCCATTTTTGCGATAACAGCATCACCAACTTTTTTCAAAACATCTTTATTTGAAACAGCATAAACAACCCATGGTTGCATATTAGCACCACTTGGAGTTTGCGCGGATGCTTCAAGTATCTTATTTAAAGTCTCTTTTTCTACTGGTTTTGGTAAGTATGCTCTTTTTGATGAACGCTTGTTTATTACTTCTAACACTGTTGGCATGAAAATATCCTAAATTTTTATGGAATTATAACATAAAGTCATAGCTCTCTATCTAAAACAATAAACTGTACTTAGCTATCGAAATATAGTTCTATTTAACTTTGGTTTATAATGTGGATCTTTCCCTTCAACAGTCCATAACTTTTTACTTATTGCACTGATTGATTTAAAAAAGTTATCTTCACCAAAAGGCTCTATGAAATCAACATCATTAAAATATTTATAGAGTTGGCTTTTTTCATACTCAAAACACTCTTTTGTATCAACGTTTATATCTTTATTTTTTTTAGTTACACTTACATAGAGAGCTAATGTATAAAGTAGTGTTAACTTTCTTAGTTGATTTTATATGACTAATTATACTTGACAAAGATAGACTCAACTTGATATAATGATTTATAAATAAAATTTAAAGGAATTATAATGAGTAATGTATTTGAACAACTAACAAACAATATGACAGAGTCGATAGAGTCGGCAGTTTCACTAGCTTTACATAATCAAAATCAAGAGGTAGAGTTAGTTCACTTTTTATGGGCTTTACTTACAAATTCTAATTCTGTATTAAATCAGATGTTTAATAAGATGAATGTAGATAAAACAGCAATAGAACTAGATGTTAGAAGTGTTGCTGAAAAAATTGCAAAATCTTCATCTGTTTCAAAAGAAAATATAAAACTTTCTTATAAATTTGTGCAAACACTAGAGAGTGGTGTAGGGCTTATGACTCAAAATGGGGATAAATATTTAGCAGTAGATACTTATATTTTAGCAAATTTAAAAACAGAACCATTTGCAACGATACTTCCAAAATATATAGATGTTCGAGAGTTTGCAAAAAACTTAGAGGCATCACGTGGTGGCGCTAAGATAGACTCACAAAGTGCAGATGAAAATTTTGAAGCTTTAGGAAAATATGGTATTGATTTAACGACTGAAGCGAGTGAGGGTAAACTTTCTCCTGTTATCGGTCGTGATGAAGAGATAACACGTATGATGCAGATTTTAATCCGTAAAACTAAAAATAACCCTATGCTTTTAGGTGAACCTGGGGTTGGTAAAACTGCTTTGGTTGAAGGACTTGCACAACGTATTCAAAGTGGGAATGTACCAACTTCACTTCAAAATAAACGTGTAGTCGCTCTTGATATGAGTGCTTTGATAGCTGGAGCTAAATATCGTGGAGAGTTTGAAGATAGACTTAAATCTGTTATAGATGAAGTTAAACAGAGTGGAAATATCATTTTATTTATAGATGAAATTCATACTATCGTTGGGGCAGGGGCTAGTGAGGGAAGTATGGATGCTGCAAACATCTTAAAACCTGCTCTTGCTCGTGGGGAACTTCATACTATTGGTGCTACAACACTTAAAGAGTATAGAAAGTTTTTTGAAAAAGATACAGCTCTTCAACGTCGTTTTTTACCGATAAATCTTAATGAACCAACTGTAAATCAATCTCTTCAGATTTTAAGAGGGATTAAAGAGCGTTTAGAAACACATCATAATGTAACTATTACAGATAGTGCTTTAGTGGCAGCAGCACGACTTTCAGATAGATATATAGCCGATAGATTTTTACCAGATAAAGCGATAGACCTTATAGATGAAGCAGCAGCAGAGTTAAAGATGCAGATAGAATCTGAGCCAAACGTTTTAAGTAGTGCTAAACGTATGAGTTCTGAACTTCACGTTGAGAGAGAAGCCCTTAAAATGGAAGATACTCCTGCTAATACTAAACGTTTAGCAGAGATAGAAAAAGAGTTAGCTGATGTTGAAGAGGAAGTTCAGAGATTAGAAACACAGTTTGCCACTGAGAAAAAAGTGTTTGAAAAAATATCTTCTATTAAAAATGATATTGAGGCTAAACGTCGTGAAGCTAGGAGTGCAAAAGCATCTGCTGACTTTAATCGTGCTGCTGAGATAGAGTATGGAGAGATACCAACACTTATTCAAGAGGAAAAAGATATTAACGAATCTTGGAATAGACTACAAGCAGAGGGAACACTTCTTAAAAATAGTGTTGATGAAGATGCAATAGCTTCTATAATCTCAAGATGGACAAATATTCCAGTAAATAAGATGCTTCAAGGGGATAAAGATAGAATCCTAAATGTTGAAGCTGAATTAAACAAAGATGTTATAGGACAAGAAAAAGCAACTCATGCTGTTGCTCGTGCTATTAAACGTAATAAAGCAGGGTTATCTGATACAAACTCTCCTATTGGTAGTTTTCTATTTTTAGGACCAACTGGTGTTGGTAAAACACAAACTGCTAAAACATTGGCTAAATTTTTGTTTGATAGTGAAGATGCAATGATACGAATAGATATGAGTGAGTATATGGAAAAACATTCAGTATCACGTCTTGTTGGTGCAGCACCTGGGTATGTTGGATATGAAGAGGGTGGACAACTTACAGAAGCAGTTCGTCGTAAACCATATAGTGTTATACTTTTTGATGAGGTAGAAAAAGCACACCCTGACGTTTTTAATATGCTACTTCAAGTTTTAGATGATGGTCGTTTGACAGATAACAAGGGTGTAACGGTTGATTTTACAAATACTATAATTATTTTAACATCAAATATAGCAAGTGATAAAATTATAAATAACCCTAAATCTGATGAGTTAGATAATTTAGTGATGAGTGAACTTAAACAAAAATTTAAACCTGAATTTTTAAATCGTTTAGATGATATAGTTATATTTAATGCACTAGGTCAAGAACAGATTGTAGATATTGTAGATATATTCTTTAAAGATATTGCTAAAAAAGTTGAATCTCGTAATATAGAATTAGTTTTAAGCTCAGAAGCTAAAGCATATATAGCTGAAGCTGGATTTGACCCAGTGTATGGTGCTAGACCTCTTAAACGTGCTTTGTATGAGATAGTTGAAGATAGATTGGCTGATTTGATTTTAGAGGGAATCGTTGTTGAGGGAAGCCATGTTACTTTTGAGTTTGCTCAAAATGAGATAAAGGTTAGTGTGAAGTAGTCTATTAATTACATTTTAAGCAATTAATCTGTATTATTGCGAACTTAATTTTATATAAGGATATTCAGTGAAAAGAACATACCAACCCCATAATACACCAAGAAAAAGAACTCATGGTTTTAGAGCTCGTATGGCTACTAAAAATGGTAGAAACATACTTAGTCGTCGTCGTGCTAAAGGTCGTAAAAAATTGACAGTTTAGGTGGATTTAATACGTTAAAGCTTCATAAGGAGTTTCAGCGTATTTATCGAAAAGGAAAAAATCAACATTCAAATAATGTCGTGCTTTTCTTTCTTCCTCAAAATGGAATTACTAAAATAGGATTTACAGCAACCAAAAAAATTGGTAATGCAGTAAAACGAAATCGTGCGAAAAGAAGACTTCGCGCACTTTTTATAGAATATTCCAACTCCCTCAAAGATGGTACATATATATTTGTTGCAAAACAATCATTAGTTGAATCATCTCACGAGCAACTTATAAATGACTTTAAAAAAGTTATCAAACGCTCTCAAGCATTTAAAGAGAACAAAGAATGATAAAAGTATTTCTACTTAAACTATTATGGTTATACCAGAAATTTTTTACTCTTATTGGCTATGGAAGTTGTAGATATTATCCAACTTGTAGCGAATATGCACGATTAAACTTTCAAAACAACTCTATTTTAACTGCTTTTTATCACTCTTCTATTAGAATACTTCGTTGTAATCAACTTTTTGATGGTGGGATAGATTATCCTATAATTGATAAGCCTATTTTAAAACCTACAAAACTAAATGTTGATACTATAAAATATTGGTTGGTACCAACTAAAAAAAACCGTTATTACATCATAAAAAATTTTTTCTATAAAGGGTAATTTGTGTTTGACAAAATGACACCAAATCAAAGATTATTAATAGCAGTAGGACTTTCTGTAATATTTTTTACAGTTTATACAGCTATATTTCCACCAGTTCAACCACCACTAGATGAAACAGCAGATAATGCTAAAAAAGTAGAGTTAAAACAAGACTCAACACAGAATAATTTAACAGTTGAAAATGCAGTGGGTCATACAATATCTAAAAAAGATAGAATGGCATCAACAGCATCTAGTGATATTGTTACTGTAACTCATAAAGATTTTATTTTAAAAATAGACACTTTAGGTCGTATCTCTTCTAAAGAGCTTCTTCAAGAAAAATATAATGATAAAGAGGGTAATCACGCACAGCTTATACCAGCTTTTGCAACGAAGCCACTATTTGTTAGATTTTTAGATGAAAACCTAAATAAAGAAGCGATGAGTGTTCCATATACTGCAAGTGTAAAAGAGGTATCTTTAATAGATTCATCTTCAAAAATTATATTAACTCAAAAGCTATCTACACTAACTGTTACAAAAGAGCTTACATTTTTTCCTGATGGACATTATGATGCAGTTGTATCACTTTCAGAGAATCAAAGATATTTTGTGTATTTAGGACAACGTCCTGAAGTTACAGAAAAAATGATGACAGTTGCAGGAGCCATGATTTATACTGATGATGAGATAGCAACTATAATAGCTGATGGTGATGCCGAGGGTCGTAAGAGCTTTAGTGGTGTTGAACTTATCTCAGCATTTGACCAATACTCTGCAACAATTATGTATAACTTATCGAAAGATACAAATGTAATAGTTGAGCGTGACCGTGATGATAATCCTATTGTTTATTTCGATGCTTTACAAACTATGACTTTTAGTGGTTATGTAGGTCAAAAAAACTATAAAGTTTTAGAATCTATCAATCCTGTATTAACAAATGCTATTGAATATGGTTGGTTTACATTTGCTTCTAAACCACTGTTTGCTCTTCTTTCTTGGTTACATGGAATTTTTGGTAACTGGGGTTGGTCTATTATTGCACTTACTATTTTAATTAGAATTGTTCTTTATCCTTTAACGTACAAGGGTATGGTATCTATGCAGAAAATTAAAGCAATTTCTCCTAAAATAAAAGAGATACAAGCAAAATATAAAGGTGATCCACAGCGTTTAAATTCTGCAACTATGGATATGTATAAGAAACATGGTGCTAACCCATTAGGTGGTTGTCTGCCTATGTTATTACAGATTCCTGTTTTCTTTGCAATTTATAGAGTGCTTTTAAATGCAGTTGAACTTCAGGGTTCTGAATGGATTTTATGGATTGATGACCTTTCACGTATGGATAGCTTTTTTGTTTTACCTATTTTAATGGGTGCTTCAATGTACTACCAACAGAAACTTACACCAAATAACTTTACTGACCCTTTACAAGAGAAAGTATTTAAGTTTTTACCAATTATATTTACATTTTTCTTTGTCACATTCCCTTCAGGTCTAGTGCTTTACTGGTTTGTAAATAATCTTTTCTCTATAGGTCAGCAATTTATTGTAAATCAACAGTTTAAAAATCAAAAAGATGCTGAGATAGCAATCGCTAAACATAAGGAGAAAAAAGATGGTTAAGATAGAAGCCCCTACATTAGAAGAAGCTTATAAAAAAGCTTCTTCTAAACTAAGATGTTCTGCTGCAGAGTTAAAAGTAGAAGTTATTCAAAAACCTAGTCCTGGAGTTTTTGGAATTTTTAAAAAGAATGCAATTATTATTGCAGCTCACAATCCTAGAGAACGTGTAGAAGAGGATTATGAAGAAGATTACGAAGAGGAATATGATGTTCCTGCTGAAGTGGTATCTGCACCTCCACCACCTGCACGAAAAGAGAAAAGAAGAGCAGTTAAAAAAGAGACAGCTCCTATTCAAACTTCAAAGAGAGAAAGAGAAGTTAAACGTAAACAACCTGTGTATGAAGATGTTTTTGAACCAGAAGTTGAAGAGGTTCCTGAAATACGTGAAGTAAGAGAAGTTAAAAAAGTAAATAAAGTTAAAAAAAGAAAACCTGTTTACGAAACAAAAGATTTTGATGAAATTCCAGAACATCGACCAGCTCCTCGAGCAGTACCTCAAAAGAGAGTAGTTGCGGAAAAACGAGCAGAAGTTAAATTTGCACCTAAAAAAAGAGAGAGAGTAGTTGCTAAGAGAACAGAAGTTCTTAATGATACAATTATGCCAGCATCTTTTGTAAGTGATCAAGATGATGAGTACGATGAATTAAATAATGGTGTTCATTATACAGCTGATTATGATGATGAATATGATAATACGGAAGAGGTTGCTGGAAGTGATATTCAAAATATTGCAGACAGTATCAGTGCAGAGATTAATAATCTTTTTGATTTAACATGTTTTAATATAGACTCTATTGATGTAACTCCTTATAATCAAAATACAGTTTTAGTTAATTTTAAAGGAAGTGATTCTGCTTTACTTATCGGTAAAGAGGGTTATAGATATAAAGCTATATCGTATATGATTTTTAACTGGATTAATGCTAAATATGATGTTCAGTTACGTTTAGAGATAGCAGAATTTTTACAAAATCAAGAAGATTCTGTTGATAGATACCTATTAAGTGTTCAAGAGAATGTAGCCAAAGATGGTCGCGCTCAAACTAAAATTCTTGATGGTGTTTTAATTCAGATAGCATTACGTAAACTTCGTGATGTATATCCTGATAAATATGTAGTAATACGTTCTACTCGTGATGGTTTAAAATATATCATCATAAACGATTACCACTCTAAATAGATGAATACTGACACAATCTGTGCCATTGCAACTGCAAATGGCATAGGTTCTATCGCAATTATAAGATTAAGCGGTGATAGAGCTTTAGAGATAGCCAAAATCTTAACAAAAAAAGAAATTTTAACTCCTCGTTACGCAACACTCACAAATGTATATAACTCCAAAAATGAACTCATAGATGAATCAATAGCTATTTTTTTTAAAGCACCACACTCTTTTACAGCTGAAGATGTTGTAGAGATACAGTGTCACGGTGGTTTTATAGTAGCACAATCTATTTTGAAAGCTTCATTAGATGCAGGTGCAAGACTTGCTACTGCTGGAGAGTTTTCCAAACGAGCCTTTTTTAATGGTCGTATAGATTTGAGTGAAGCCGAAGCGATAGCACAACTTATTGAAGCCAAAAGTGAAGATGCTGCAAAGATATTAGCCTCTCAAATGAAAGGTTCTTTAAAAGAGTATATAGAGCAGGTTCGTGATGATATTATCCATATTTTAGCTTATTCTGAAGTGACTATCGACTATGCAGAAGAAGATTTACCTGAGGATTTAGTTGAACAGATACAAGCTAAACTAGATGATTTAACAAAATCTCTTCACTCAACACTTATTGCAAGTAAATCACGAGAGGGTTTAATGCAAGGGTTTCGTGTAGCTATTATTGGAAAGCCAAATGTTGGAAAGAGTTCACTTTTAAATCGTTTACTAAACTATAATCGTGCTATTGTAAGTAATATAGCGGGAACAACACGTGATACTATTGAAGAGCAGGTAAAAATAGGAACGCATCTTATCAAAATTGTAGATACAGCAGGTATTCGTGATGCTAATGATGAGATAGAGAAGATAGGAATAGAAAGAAGTTTAGAAGCGATAGAACAGAGTGATATTGTTTTGGCACTTTTTGATAATTCCAGAGAGTTAGATAGTGAAGATAAACAGATTTTATCTTTAATAGAGAAAAATTCTCAAAATAAACATATCAAATATATTAAAAATAAGATAGATTTAGAATCAAAATTAGAGGATAAAACTATTCAATTTGATTTAGAGTTAAACTCTAATGAAAATGTAGATACTCTGATACATCTTTTAGAAAATATTATGGATACTACTGAGTCATCAGATGAGTTAATGCTTATATCTCAAAGACAAATTTCAGCAGTTGAAAATACACTTTCAAATATAGAAGAAGCTTCTATCCCCTTACAAGACCAAGAGTTAGAGATTTTTTCTTTTCATTTGAATGAAGCTATTAAAGAGATGGCATCGATAACTCGACCATTTGAGAATGATGAGATGTTGGATAAGATGTTTGGGTCTTTTTGTTTGGGGAAGTAAAATTAAAAAACTCTCTCAATTCCAAAAACAACTATTTTTTTATCAAACGAACTTGTTTTTTTGGTAAGATTATCTTTCACAGTGAAACTTTCTATACCGTAGCCTATTGATGGTTTCAATCCACCCATCATTTCTCTATTTAAAAGTAATTTGACTACATATTTGAGAGTGGTTTCCTCTGTATCTATGGTATTTATTTCAAATTGATAGTTATCATTTATATATCCTAGTTGTGCTATATCATATTTTAAAGAGCGATTAGTATAACTAGCCATAAAGCCAATATCGAAAAAAGTATCTGTTTTTATAAGTGCATCATATCTTACACTATATGCAATTTTTTGTGTACTTGAACCACTACTTGTTCCTATTTCACTTATGAGGGGTTTAAAAAGTGTGGATTGTTTTACTCTAAGTGTCGTATAGGGAGATATCCTCACACCTATCCGTGAGCTAAAATACTGTCCTATGGGAATGACTATATCTACATCTATCGCATAGCTCTCAATATCTATTTCTATCTCATTATCAAAAGATATATAGTAATCTGTTGAGTGATTAAAAATATTTTCTTTATCGTGAATATACCCAAATTCATTATCTACTCTATCTATAAATATTGTTGAGATACCTACTGATGTTTTATAGTTAAAAACCTTACTTTGATAGCTTAAAAAATTAAGTGTAAGCTCTTTTGTATTGCTGATATAAGCATTTTTACTCTCATTAAATTTATTTATTTTCTCAACATTTTGAGTGTTACTAGAAAGGTAGCCTATCGCTGAATAAAACTGTTTATTTTCTCCATAATAAAAAGGGATAAAGATAGTTGGATTTATATTTTGATGTTTGTCTAGGTTAAAAGAGATGGTTGTTTGTGCTAAATTTTGTGCATAGAGTTGTGAGGAGAGAAGAGAGAGTAGCACTGTTATAAATCTTTTTTTTTGCATTTTTTTATCCTTTAAATGTTTAAATTAATTGATATGTTTCCAATTTTAAGCTATACTTCCCCTGACAAAAAAGGTTAAACCTTGACATAATGAAGATTTAAGCCCTATTGCTCTTATGAGTTGTGGGGCTTTTTTCGTTGCATGGAGTCGGTTAGGAGATTATGTCTAGGAGTCCACAATGGACTTGTCAATTTTCATTACCTTAACTACATTCCTTTTGATGTTTTTCAAAGAGGAATTAAAAGAGTGGTTTAGGTCGTTTTAACCTTGTAGAGGGATTTGTCACCCCTCTACGCTTTTTACTCTCATAAAATCAAACAACCTATCTCAAAATTAACATATTTTATGTATAATCTCAATATCATAAACAACTTACGTTAATGTAGTTTACGGAGTGCAAAAGGGTAAAGGAAGTCGTGAGCCTTTACCCTTTTTTTACTTTCCTAAATTGTACAGTTCTTGAATTTCTGATTCTGATAATGTACGGTTGTATATTCTAAGTTCATCCATTAAACCTTTATAATATGATGTACCTCCATCAGTTCTTAATGGACTACCTCCAATTTGTAATGGAGCATTTCCAGTGTACGGAATAAAATTACTTGCTAAGGAAGTTTTATCAACTAACTCTCCATTAATATATATCATTATCTCTTTATTAGATAAAACTTGAATTATATTTATCCATTGATTTATTTCTTGTTCTTCATATCTAGCATAAAAATCATCACCATTTTTAGAACTTTCAGTTCTTACTACAATCTCACCTGTACTTACAGAAACTGATGTTCCATAGTTATCACCATTTGCACCTACTTTATCAATTTTTGCTAAAACTACACCTTTTGTCCATTCTGTTTTATATACCCAAACAGAAGTCGTAATTGTAGAATTTGAAAAGTCAGAAGATGAGGATTTTATCCAATCATCAACCCCATCAAAACTTCCTGCCTTCCCAATCACCCCATCAACATAACTAACCCCACCATATTCAGTTCCGTGATTTCTATTACCACTACTATCATCAGCATTACCCTCAAATTCATAGTGAGCTACTAAACCATTTTTTAAAGTTGATATTTTTTTCTCAATTTCAATTCTCCAAACTCTATTACTATTATTATCCATTTTCAAAGTAATCAAAATCATCTCTACATCAGAAGGAACAACTACCTTTATAGCCACCTTATCCCCAAAATTAACTGCTATTTGAGAAAGGTTTGTCTCATATCCATTTAATATAAATGTTGCATTGTTATCAACTTCCACTATCTCAATAGCTGTATCCTTAATTGTAATCGCATTAGATATAACTATATCGTTAGCAAAAACATTGATTGTAGTTACAAAATTATCTTCTTTGTAAAGCTTGTTTATATTTTCTTGTGTCGTAATTTTCCAATAATCCAAATCTCCATAATGAATATAAGAGATAACAGACTGATATAAACCTATATCGGTTGCTTCACTCTCACTATCATCATTTTCATAAGCTCCAGTATTTTTAAAATTTGAAAAATCTAGGGTTGCACTTTCTATTCCTATTGAATATTTTGTTTCTCCACCTAACTTACCAGAGTTTGCTAAAATAAGTGGATAGTGTTTGTCTTCACTTAATAATGGAAGAGTTATACTTCCTTTTTCCATATCTATTGCTAAAATCTCATAATTGTAAGGAAGTCTTAAATATCCTTTTAAATTGGCTTTACTTGTATCCATATTTATATCAAATGTACCTTTGTAGAGTACAAATTTTAAGTTTTCATTCCAATTATTTCCATCTGCATCATTTATAGTCAAATCAACAATAATATTTTTATTATTTTTATAAATTGGTTCAAATGCAAAGGAGATAGTTATATCTTTATAAAATTTTGGAAATATAGTACCGATAGTATCATCACTCATTGTATTATCACTATAATTTATATCATTTACTACAATATTACCATTTATATCACTTTTAAAATAAGTACGATTATCTTCATTTTTTATCTTTATATCAAACCATATCCCATAAGCTTTTTGACTTGAAATATTATGCACACGTATCGTTGCAGTATGAATAAGATTATCTGCCACAATATAACTATCAGTTAATAATAGTTCTGCTTTAAAGTTATGTTCATTTTCTTCTAAAAGAATAAACTGCCCTAAATTTTGTGTTTTTTCTGTAAGCTTAATAACTGTATCAATTTTTTTAATAATAGGTTTATCATTTGGTATATTACTTTCTTCAACATGTTCAACAGTCATTATATATTCATCTGCTGGAAGTGAATTATCTTCAAATATACCATCTTCATTAATGGGAATAATTGCTTGAATATTGCTATCTGAAATATTTTTTAAAATAACATTCATAGAGCCAATTCGTGAAGAAATTTTCCTTCTTGAAGGGCTTTTAGATAGTGCTACATTATATGTTCCATCTTTAAATTTAATACTTCCTTTTAAATTTACCTTAGAAGGACTTGCTCTTAAATATGATTTTTGTGTGCCATCTTCTTCAGTAATCATTAAAAGATTTTCATTTATAGCTTCATACTTTAATGTAGTTCTTGTATCTATCATGAGTTCATCACCATTTTCAGCAAAAATCCATTTTCCGTAATAGTAACTCTCTGCTTCCAATCGCTCTTTTTCTTCTTGTGCAACTGCTTCTGCTTCAGCTCTTTCTTCTTCAGCCTTTGCAACTGCTTCAGCTTCAGCTCTTTCTTCTTCAGCCTTTGCAACTGCTTCAGCTTCAGCTCTTTCTTCTTCAGCCTTTGCAACTGCTTCAGCTTCAACTCTTTCTTCTTCAGCCTTTGCAACTGCTTCAGCTTCAACTCTTTCTTTTTCAGCCTTTGCTATTGCTTCAACTCTTTCTTTTTCTTCTATCTCTATAAGGGCTTTCTCTATTTCCGTAGTATTAATATCTTCAGATGTACTATTAGAATCATCTCCACTCCCACTTCCACCACAACCAACCAAAAAAACTAACACCGTAAACAAAACAATTATTTTATTCATTTTCAACCTTTTATATTTTTATCCTTAACGGATAATAATATCCACTATTAATTTATGTATGACTTAAAATTGCATTATATTATTCATATCGGATAGGAAGAAAATGGAAGTTATAGATAAAATTAATTATCTCTTAAAAGAGAAAAGCCTACAAAAAAAAGAGTTTACTAAGATATTACAGTCTTTAGAACCAAAATTAAAATCAACGGGGGAAGTCCCAAGTGAGCAAACTATTTATGGTTATTTGAATGGAAAACGAGAACTAAAAATAGAACTAATTCCCTACATAGCAGAAGTGTTAGAAGTAGATGAACAAGAGCTTTTTAGATTTGATATAGAGTATGCGACAGAGTATAATTTTCGGTATTCAAAAGATGCACGAGAGATTTTACACCTACTTCAATATGCTCCTACAAATATGATAGAACATATACGTAGCACTCTTAAAGGATATAAAACTCATTATGAAGATGGGGTTGAGAGGATTTCTTAAAGATTTTTTGCTAGAATTTAATTCTAATAAGAGCAGATAGGAACATAGATGAGAATTACAGTAAATAATTTGGCAAAGATAAAAGAGGCTCAAGATATTGAGATAAAAGATTTTAATATTTTTATAGGTAAAAATGGAACGGGTAAAACTTATTTTGCTAAGTTAATTTATTTTTTGAATAATTTTTCTTATAAAATAGAAATATTTAAAAAATTATTTAATAAAAAAATGAAAGAAGCTTTTGATAAAAAACAAACTATCGTTTTTACAATAGAAGAGCAAGAGGAGTTTAGTAAAAAGTTCAATAATTATATTAAAATTCAATATCCTGAATTTATCGGTTCTCAAAATAAGATATTTGATAGCTTCTCTTTTACTACTAAATATAATTATGAACAGATAGAGATGCAATACTCAACTAAAATAGATAATTTAACCGATTATTCTATCAATGTAGAATATAAATTTTTAATAGAAGGGTTTAAGATAAATACAACCCATTATCTACCCGCTGCACGAGCTAATTATATGATTACATATAAACATCTTTTTGAAAGTCAATTTAATAGTTTTAGAGATGTTTTATTGAAAAAGAAAAAGAAAGATAATATCTCAATACTTCCTGAAATAGAGAATAATTTTTTAAAAGATATTTATCAAGTAGATACAAAAAATCACGGTGAGTTAAGTAGTTTAGGGACTAAAATAGAAAAAAATATCTTTAAAAATGGTAAATTAAGTATTAGAAATCCTCAAACACAAGATTTACCAACTTACGAATATAAATTACAAAATATAAAACAAAATATAAACTTAGTATCTGCATCATCTTCTATTACAGAACTCTCTCCTCTGATTATGTATTTCAGACATAAAATAGTATATGCTACTTCTGAAATGCTAATAATAGATGAACCTGAACTCTCATTGCATCCTGACGCACAAGCTTCATTAGTTGAAATAATGATTGAAGCAGTAAATAAAGGTCTTAAAATTATTTTAGTCACTCATAGTCCCTATATTATAGAAGCGCTTAATAATCATCTTCAAAGAGCTAAGATAGATAGAGTTGATTTACCAAAAAAGATAAAAGAGTTTGAACCGATAAGCTCTGATAAAGTAGGTGCTTATCTTTTTGAAGATGAAACTATAAAAGATATTTTAGATAATGAGACTGGCTTGATTGATGATAAATTATTACATTCATTTAATAAAATAAATGATATTTATGATGTGATGAGAGACATAGAGTGGGAACATAGTGATTAATTTAGGACAAAAGCAAGAGTATATCTGTAAAAAATATAACTCAACTCCTCCTGAGTGTGTCAATGAATATACTTTTAGAGATAGCGCAAAGCAAGTAAAATTAAAACCAAATGCTTCTGAAACTACAATCCTTATCGCCATTGATAACTGTTTAATTACATCTCAAAAAAGAAGAAAATGTGACTGTATCTTTATTTATAAAAAATCAAATAAGAAAACATATAGTTTTTTAACAGAACTTAAGGGAAAAAATCATATCGAAAGCTCTTTTGGACAGTTGCAAATAACGAGAGAATATGAAGAGTACAAAGAAATTATTAAACATTATAATATTCCGAAATCTCATCAAAAGTTTGTGATAGTTTCAGATGTTCAACTTAACAAAGTGGAACTTACAAAATTGGAAAATAAATATAAAATAAGAGTTGGAACTATTCTTCATAGTGAACCTCAAACTCCTATTCCAGATTTGAAAAGTAAGATTTAACCAAGCACTAATTAGATAAAATAGACAATATAAATTATTATCTATTTAAGGAAATCTATGTTTGAAGTAGTTATCGGTCTTGAAGTCCATGTACAATTAAATACAAAAACAAAACTTTTTTGCTCGTGTCCTACGAGTTTTAATCATAAACAAAATGTAAATACTTGTCCAACTTGTTTAGCTCTTCCAGGGGCTTTACCTGTTTTAAATCAAGAGGTTTTACAAAAAGCTGTTATGCTTGGTACTGCTATTGGTGCAACAGTGAATCGTACATCTTACTTTGACCGTAAATCATACTTTTATCCAGATAGCCCAACCGCATATCAAATTACTCAGTTTTATACTCCTATAATTCAAAATGGTAGTTTAGATATTGAGCTAGAAGATGGTTCTACAAAGACTATTAAAATAGGTTTTGCGCATATTGAAGCTGATGCTGGTAAAAATATTCATGATGGAGATATTTCTAAAGTGGATTTAAACCGTGCAGGAACTCCTCTTCTTGAGATAGTAACTGAACCTGATATGAGAAATAGTGATGAAGCTATCGCGTATCTTAAAAAACTACACTCAATTATCCGTTACTTAGATATTGGTGATGCAAATATGCAAGAGGGTTCTTTTAGAGTTGATGTAAATGTTTCTATTCGTCCTAAAGGGGATAAAAAACTTTATACTCGTGTTGAGATTAAAAATATTAACTCATTTAAGTTTATTCAAAAAGCGATAGAGGTTGAGGTTGCTCGTCAAAGTGAAGCTTGGGAAGATGGTCTTTATGATACAGAAATCTGTCAAGAAACACGTCTTTTTGATCAAGTAAAAATTGAAACTCGTTCTATGCGTGGTAAAGAGGAAGCTGCTGATTATCGCTATTTTCCAGAACCAGATTTGCTTAAAGCAGTAGTTACAGATGAGATGTTTGAACAATACTCTCAAATTCCAGAACTTCCAGAGGCTAAACGTCAAAGATTTATTGAAGAATATGGTATGAATGAGTATAACTCTGGAGTGATTACCTCTGCAATAGAGATGGCAAACTTCTTTGAAACTATGATGTCTAAACAAGGAGTAACTGCTAAAACTGCTACATCACTTTTAACAGTTGAGTTATTAGGACGTTTAAAAGGGGAACAAAATCTTTTAAACTCTCCAGTAGATGCAGATAAGCTTGGAAATTTAGCTTCACGTATTGATGATAAAACTATTAGTAATAAAGCGGCTAAAGAGGTTTTAGATTACTTAATGGAAAATGAGAGTGATGTTGATAGTGCTATTGAAAAATTAGGACTTAAACAAGTTACAGATACAGGTGCTATTGAGGTTATGTGTGATGAAATAATCTCTGCAAATCCTCAAAAAGTAGAACAGTATCAAGGTGGAAAAGAGAAACTTTTTGGTTTCTTTGTTGGTCAAGTGATGAAAGCCTCTAAAGGAACAGCAAATCCTCAAGTGGTTAATGAACTTTTAAAAGCTAAATTAGGATAAAAATCGTGCTAAAAAGTTTGATAGTTGATAGTGCATATTTTTTAGACACTTCAAAAAAGTATCAAACAACAAAACTTTTTTTTTATAATTTACTAGAGAACAATAACTACAAATATCGAAAATATTTTGATATTTTTATGATAACACTTATTCTAATAAGTGTTATTATTCTTGTTCGTGAGGTTAAATATCACATAGATGATTTTTTTCTCTATTTTAATAATTATATTATCTCTATCCTATTTTTAATCGAATATCTTTTACGTTTATGGATTATTAGTAGTGTTAGTAAAACTATTATTGAGCGAAGTGAACAGGATAGTATGCTTAATAAAAAATTTAATCTTTTTTTAGCTCTTAAAATAATAGTTAAGGAAAAATTAAAATATATGTTATCAGTACGTGCTATTATAGATTTACTTGCAATTATTCCTTTTTTCCATCAACTAAGATTTTTACGAATTTTTATACTCTTTCGTGTTTTTAAACTCTTTCGCTATACAAGAAGTTTTAAAAAATTTATCTCTGTTTTATCAATTAAAAAGTTTGAATTTTTGACTCTTTTAATGCTTGCTTCTATTATAGTATTTGTATCTTCTATTCTGATGTATATTGTCGAAGCTAATAATATAAATTCATCAATAGATACGCTTTATAAAGCATTTTATTGGTCTATTGTGACTATATCTACTGTTGGTTATGGAGATATAACACCAATTACCTCTGAGGGAAGGCTAGTTGCTATTGGGGTTATTATTGCTGGTATTGCCGTTTTCTCATTTACTACATCAATTATTGTTTCAGCT
>Ga0256837_1000952_pt1 | contig 21520 bp, 21 predicted proteins | sample 4562384metaG_FD_185976 | JGI IMG/M metagenome (GOLD analysis project Ga0256837, IMG submission 185976) | Hydrothermal vent microbial communities from Guaymas Basin, Mexico - 4561-384 | ecosystem: Environmental > Aquatic > Marine > Hydrothermal vents | place: Mexico: Guaymas Basin | collected...
TAATCAGGAAGTCTGTTCTCTTTTTCTAGAATCTGTGCTCTTGCTTCCCAGCCAATGATAGCTTGAAAATCTCTGACCATCATAGGGTAGGGATGTGGACCGGCAACTGTTCCAATGATATAGAATGTATCTCTTGCGTTTGTTACCCAGTGGCGTATAGCATCGTTCATAGCATCTTTAAGTGTACGGCTACCACTCTCAACAGAGTTTACTTTTGCACCAAGGAGTTTCATACGAAAAACATTTAACTCCTGGCGTTCTACATCTTTTGCACCCATGAAAATTTCACACTCTAATCCAAGCAGTGCAGCGATAGTTGCAGTGGCAACACCATGTTGTCCTGCACCGGTCTCTGCGATAACCTTTTTATAGCCTAGACGTTTAGCCATAAGCCCTTGAGCGATAACATTGTTTACTTTATGTGCACCTGTGTGGTTTAAGTCTTCACGTTTTAAGTAGATTTTTGCACCTAATTCATTTGAAATATTTTCAGCATAAAAGAGAGGAGAGGGGCGACCTACATAATCTTTAAGATAGTAGTGCACTTCACTCCAGAAATCTTTATCAAAGCGAATTGCTTCATACTCTTCTTTGAGTTCTAAAAGAGCAGGCATAAGTGTCTCTGGAACATATCGGCCGCCAAAGATACCGAAATGTCCGTTTTCGTCCGGATCAAATTTTGATTTGCTTGGAATATACATTAATTTACCTCTATAACTGAGTAAACATCTGTTTGCTCTTGTAATTTTGTGATGCCCCCAAGGAAGGCAAGTCCTATGATAAAACAGCACTCAACACACTCTGCACCTGTTTGATTCACAAGTTTAGCTGCTGCGTTTGCTGTGCCGCCTGTTGCAATAAGGTCATCAATGATCAGAACACGAGCACCTTTTGTTTCTCCAAAAGCATCAATATGCACTTCGATCTCATCAACACCATACTCTAAAGCATATTTTTCACTGATAGTTGTGTATGGAAGCTTACCTTTTTTCCTAATCGGTACAAAACCAACTCCCAACATCTGTGCAAGTGCTGCACCAAAGATAAATCCGCGAGCATCAATTCCGGCAATATAGGCAAGATTATATGACTTATAGCGTTTTGCTAGATGATTCATCAAAGTTGCATAAGCTTCTTTATTATTTAACAGTGTTGTAATGTCTTTGAAGACAATTCCCGGTTTTGGAAAGTCTTTGATATCTCTGATCGAGTTTTCTATAATACTTTTTTCATCTGCATTCAGCATTGTAATCCTTTATAAAAGAGCGTCAATACGACTTTCTAATGCTTTAATTTTAGCATTGAGACGGTCTACTTCTTGTCTGTGTTTTGAGTTTCTTTGTTTGAGAACTTTTAACTCATTTCTTAATTTTGTCAACTCTTCACTAAGTATATCAACATTTCCAAGAGCACGTTGTAGTTGTATTTGATATTTTCGTATCAAAATTTCTGCCTCTTGCAGAGTTAACTTCATTAAGTCATTACTTCTTTGCTCTTTGTTTGTAATGCTTTTAAAGTAAAACATCTTTACAAAAAGATAGATAGCAAGGATGGAGAGTATTGTTAACAGTGACCATTCCCAAAACATATATTTTTTCCTTAGTCGATTTCTATTTTAGCGACTCGATTAATATGGCGTCCACCATCAAAAGAGGCTGCAAGCCATGCATCGATGATAGACTCTGCTACGCCTTTGCCTACAATGCGCTCACCATAGCAAAGGATATTAGCATCGTTATGACCGCGTGCAACAGTTGCAGTGTATGCATCATGACAAAGTGCAGCACGGATACCGTGATGGCGGTTTGCAGACATACTCATACCTATACCACTACCGCAGATAAGGATACCTTGAGAGGCCTCATCTTCTAAAACAGAAGTAGCTACTTTATGTGCATAATCAGGATAATCTACTCTATCTTTCGTGTATGGTCCTAAGTCAATAACCTCATGACCTTTTGACTTTAAAAGCTCAACTGTCCAATCTTTTAACTCAATTCCTGCGTGGTCTGTACCTATGTAAAATTTCACTCTCTCTCCTATGATAATAATAAATTTATAATTGCTTGTACCGGCATAAAAAGTAGATAGTCTTTGAGTGGTGTCATCAAAATAACTAGAACAATTAAAATGCCATATCTTTCATTTTTATAATAAAACTCTGCAATAGAGTTGATTTTGTATTTTAACGCAAGATGCATTAAAAAATGTCCTCCATCAAATTGAGGGATAGGAAGGAGGTTGAAAACACCAAGAACTACGTTGATAACAAGTAGCTGATAGGCTAAAATATATGCAAAAACATAAAAGAGCGAATCAGCTGTTGTCGGGGTGCTCATAGCGGTAAGTGCAATCGCGGCAAATGCACCTAGGGTAAAGTTATAAACAATTCCGGCTAAATCTACCTGCATTGCAGCATTATATCCGCCTCGGCTGATAACGGTAAATGTATTGATGGGAACAGGCTTTGCCCAGCCAAATAAAAATCCGCCTTCTGCTCCAAAAAGTATGGGCAAGAAATAGAGTGTAGCAGGAACTATAATAGTACCGACTAAGTCAACATGTGAGATTGGGTTTATGGTTAAACGCCCTGCATTCTTTGCAGTTGTATCTCCATACATATATGCAACCCAACCGTGCATAATTTCATGACCAATAATTGCAATAGCAAGTGCTAAAACAGCAGCTGCTATTTTTAGTATATCAAGTAATTCCATAGTAATCTTTGTCTTGTTTTTCTCTCTCTTTGATTGCTCTGTCCAGATATGGAGATTGCTCTAAATCTGTTGGAGTTTTTCCGACTCTGTCCCATCTGATCTCCCAGTTGTCATCTATGGAGAAGTAGATAAACCAAGGTGTTCCTTCAATATTTTCATAAGGAACCGCACCCCAAAAACGGCTGTCGTTTGAATGGTCTCTGTTGTCACCCATCATAAAGTAGTGACCCTTTTCAACCTTAATAGGATTAAAAAAGAAAATTGCAAGAGGGTTACGGCCATCTTCTATGATTTTTGCATCATGATGAATACCTGGATGTTTTTTCATATATGGATTTTTAACCCATAATTTATTGTCATACACGGCAAGTTCATAATCTTTGTAATTGTTTTTAATCCACTCATTTCCCTCTTTGAAATGGATAAAGAGGTTTTTATCTGCTACAAAGAGTTCATCACCCGGAAGTGCAACGCAGCGTTTTACGAAGTGCTGTTTGATGTTGCCCGGATATCTAAAAATGACGATATCACCACGTTTTGGTGTATCGCCATTAACAAGTTTGAGTTTATCACTCCACGGCATAACAGGAATTTCCAAAAATGGAATGTAGGGCATAGGAATACCATACGCAAATTTTTTTGCAAAAAGATGATCTCCTATAAGAAGAGAATCTTTCATACTTCCACTGGGAATTCTAAAAGCTTGGGCAACAAAAAAGATGATAAAAAGAACTATGAGTACAGTTCCTGTCCATGAGTTTGAAAATTTGTATGTTTTATATAAAAAGTTTTTCATATACTATATTTTCTCTCTATGCTTTTTTAGCTGCGTTTAGTTTTGCTGCTTTGAGTGTGTTGCTCATAAGCATTGCAATTGTCATTGGTCCTACACCACCTGGGACCGGTGTAATGTATGAACATTTTTTACTGACATTTTCAAAATCAACATCTCCGACAAGTTTACCGTTCTCTGCTCTGTTAATTCCGATATCTACAATAATAGCACCATCTTTGACCATATCCTCTTTTATGAGGTTGATAACACCAACACCAACGAGAATGATATCTGCTTTTAGTGTATGTTTTTTGAGGTCATCTGTAAAAATATGACAAATCTCAACTGTAGCATCTGCGTTTAGAAGGAGTGATGCCATAGGTTTACCTACGATATTTGAAGCACCTACTACACAACAGTTTTTTCCTTTTACATCAATTTTGTGTTCTGCTAAAAGTTCCATTACACCAAGTGGTGTACAAGGCACAAAACCATCGAGATTAGTTACTAAACGACCGACATTGTAAGGGTGAAATCCATCTACATCTTTAGCCGGATCTACAAGCTCCAAAATTTTTGTTGTATCTATGTGAGCAGGGAGTGGAAGCTGTACCAAAATACCGTCAATATTGGGATTATTATTCATCATAGTGATGGTGTTTTCGATAGCTTCTTGTGAGATGTCTTCTGGCATTTCATGTGAAACAGAGTAAAATCCCATTCTGTCACATGCTTTTTTCTTCATACTGACATAAGCAGCACTTGCAGGGTCTTGCCCTACTAAGATTACGGCTAAGCCCGGTGTAACATCAGCCTCATTTTTAAGTTTTGTAACTTCTTGTATTACATTATTTTCGATTTTTTTTGCGAGTGCTTTACCATCAAGAATCTGCATTTAAACCCCATAAATTATTTTTTTGATATTATACTCTTTTAAAATAATATTAGGCTAATAATGAGATATATACTTTTTTTGATACTCCCTTTTGTACTTTTTGCAACAAGTAATTTTATCACACCCATGGAATATGCATCACAGCTTTATAAAAATCCAAGAGGAATAGGGTGTCAAAAATGCCATGGAAATAATGGTGAAGGCAAAGTAATTGCACAATATATGCATAAAAACAAAAAAAAGAGTTTTGTTGGGCCTCAGATAAATAATGTAAAGTTTACGCAGTTTTATAAAATATTAAATAGTAGGACAAAAGGAATGCCTAGATATTTTTTGACAAAACAGGAGATAGAAGCACTCTATTTTTATCTTCATAGAAATGATACAAATAAGGCAAAAGATGCTCACTGAAATTGAAGAAGCCTATAGACAAAAAGATTTAGCAAAACTGGATGCACTTGCTAAGCCTGCGTTTAGAAAATTAAACAAACGCAGTGACTTTAAGTCTGTGTTAATGCTCTCTTGCAATAATATAAAGCATCTCTCAAAGATAGAATCTATGGAAGCCGATTGTATTATGTTGAATTTAGAAGATGGCGTTAGCAAAGAAGAGAAACCTTTTGCTCTTGTTTTGGCTGCTATTTTCTTGGCGAAGATACAAGAGAGTGACAAAAAGCTTGTTGTACGAGTCAATGCCCTTGATGAAGGTGGATATGAGGAGATAACCTATCTCAATCAGTTTATGCCTGATGCTATTCGTGTACCTAAGATAGAGAATAAACAAGAGGTGATGAATGTGTTAGCACTTTTGAATGAAGAGATAGAATTGCATCTCTCTATTGAAACAGCAGAGTCATGGCATAACCTGCAAACTTTGGCTGTGAATAAGCGTGTGAGTGCCTTTTATCTTGGTGTTTTAGATCTTTTTGCTGATATGGGACTTTCTCAAACTTTAATAGATATTGATAATCCCACTATGCACTACATACTGTCACATTTTTTAATTACCTCTAAAGCTATGCATGTTAAGCCAGTCTCTTTTGTTTTTCAAGAATACAAAGATATGACTACATTTCAAAAGTGGTTAGAGCTTGAAAGAGGTATGGGGTATGATGCAAAAGGATGTATATCTCCCAAGCAGGTGACACTTGTAAATGAAATATTTGTTGACACAGAAAAAGCGATCAAAAGAGCACAAACTATTGTAAAGCTTTTTGAAATGCATAGAGATGAAGGAATTACAGGGTTTGTTGATGATGAGTATGGTTTTATTGATGAACCGATATATAAAGGTGCTTTAAATATTTTAAAGAAAAATTGAAAAAAATAGAAGAGATAGAGAATGGTAAAACCATTCTCTAGATATACTAGGCGAAGAAACCTAGCATAAGTGAAATTTAAAATTGAAAGGAGAACAAAGACTAGAATTTATAGTCTAATTGTACCCAACCTACAGTTTTGTCATTTGTATAACCTGTAGCGTCACCTTTTGAGTAAGAAGCATATTTTACAAGACCTTTAAGATTTTTAACACCTGGAATTGCATTTACATAAACAATATCAAACTCAGAACCTAAGTCATCAGTTGTCTTTGCAGTCGGTGTTGGCATATCTTCATCCGCTTTAAAATCATGATATACAGCAAGAACTTTTCCAAACCCTTTAGCTGTATAACCTAAACGAACATTGGCGTCTTTTAAACCACCAATTGGTTTGTTGGCAACGTAAAATACATCAGCCCAACCATTGAACTTATGGTTTGTACCAAGAGCAGGGTTAAATGTTGTTTTACCATCTGTTCCATTCGTACCACTTAATACTTCATAGTTCACACCAGCTAAGATACCAGAGATATTTGCACCTAAATCCAAGTTATAGTAGTCAGCATCAGCTTCAGGATCTTTACCACTTGCAAGATTTGTGCCTAATTCCATAGTAGGATCTTTTTGCACAGCATATTCTGCACGGTATGATAATTTAGCACCAACATTTACTTTACCAGTTAATGCAATACCATATGTATCACTATCTATACCTTGTACTCCCACAGCTAACATATAGTCATACGCAGTGATACTAAGTTCATCCATAACTTTGTACTTAGCATGTAATAAAACTGAATTTGAGTTTGTTGTAGTACCAGCTCCAACGCCTTGGAAACCATATACATATGCAGCAAGAAGATCTAAGTTTTTCACGCTACTGTTTGCAGCATATACAGTGTCGTATGAACGTTCCACTTGTCTCCAACCAACAGTACCAATAAAACGTTGATTATCAAGATTTACGTGTGAACGACCTGCATGTAAAGCTGTCTTATCAATTGTATAATCAAGAGAAGCTTCAGAAAGCATTGCAAAATTTGGATCTTTAATAACATCATAATCTGTTTTACCATTATCAGTACTATTATAGTTATCATATCCAAAGTTATTTACACTTTGAAGGCCAATAGTAGCCGTTAAGTTTTCAATACCAAGAAGACCAGCAGACACAACTAAATGCGTACGTGCAGTCAATGCGTTAGCTCTATCTTTACCATTTTCACTTACTTGAGCCGTCTCAAATCTAGGGCGAATCTCACCCTTTACTTTTACATCATTTAAAATATTAATACCATCATCTGCACTAGCACTTACAGATAAACTACCAACCATTAACGGCACTGCCGCCATTGATAATAACAATTTTTTCATATTTATCCTTTTTTATTAAGTCAGCTAAATTGTATCTTAATCAAAAAAGGTTATTATTGATTTATGTCAATTTTAATGTTTATTCTGCTTTTTCTGCTACAGGTGTGATAGGTTCACCACGTTCTTCTTCTATTTTAGCGCGTTGTTCTGCCATTTTTGCTCTAATCTCATCGAGTACTACAGGAAGAACATTCTCATCTTTGAACCATTTTACTTCATCGATATGTCCACCATACTCTGCACCCATCTCTTCTATCTTCTTTTCATACTCATCGAGATCAAGACAGATATCCACGCGAATATCGTCCGGATCATTTGCATCTTTTATCTCTATATACCATTTTCCATTATCATCAAGTTTTATTGTTGAGTTAAAAACAACAGCCATTATTCAACTCCGTTAGGGTTATTAAGGCTTTTTGCAAACTCTTGGAGTTCACTATCTTTTTTCTTTAAATCTCCATGGTATATAACTTTGTCGATTTCGATATCTTCATTTTTTAAAAGATTTGGTACAGCATCAGATTCATTTATTACTTTAATGTTTGCATCCAACTCATCTTCTGAGTATGCCATCTGCATATCTGCTGCTATTACGTGAGGAATGGCTTCAATTATTTTTAGTTTTCCAAGTTCTTCACTGACATCTTCGCCTTCAATTGTAATTATCACACGTCCTTTTTCATCATGTAAATGATAATCACACGCCTCACAGTTTTTTAAACTCTCTACAACTTCATCTAAAAATTTTGGTACCGTCTGTACCACTATACTTGATATGTTCATAAAATATTCTCCTTAATTTTATTCATAAATTACTCTTCTGATTCTTTCACCGTTTTGGGCACGCATTTTATCATATAATTTTTGATACTCTAGCTTTGTTTCATAAGAAATTGGAGTTCTAAGAGATTTATACTCTATAAGTTCTCCTTTCTTATATACGCCAGAGACAATCGCTTCTACCCAATAAAAACCTTTGTCTTTTCTTAGGTTTTTAACAATTCCTACCCATTGTTTGCCAGCTTGTATTGTATCCCATAACTCTTTAAACGCAGCGCTTGGCATATCTGGATGCCTGACAATATTGTGTGGTTTTCCTAGCAGTTCACTTTCATGATATCCGCTAATGTCGCAAAAAGTTTCATTTGCGTATGTGATTTTTCCACTTAAGTCTGTTCTAGAGATAATAAGTTCATCTTGTGGAACTTCTGTTTCAACCAAAAATTCACTTTCATTGTATTCGTGCATTTAAAACCCCTTTATTTTATTTTATAGTATCCAACAGTTCGTGAACTACTATTGATAAAAAATTCTTTTTCATTGATAAAGTAGATACTGTTTACAACCATCTTTGTACCTTTATACTTTCCTAAAGGTTCTCTTGTTGCGGTGTTGAAAAGTGTTACATTGTTGTTCATATCGCTACTATATGCACCAGTGGCACCACTTGGACTAAGTCCTACTCCATAAACAAAAAAATCCGATGTTTTATAATATCCACTGCTGTTTTTAACATTGTAAACCCCAGCCCGTCTATCTTGTCCTCCCGTGAGGATGATTTGTTTTTTAAAGTCTATACTGAAAATATTGTCAACATTCTGTCCAGAGAGAGTTTTTATCTTTGATCCATCTTTCGTTGAAATAATATGTACCTCACCACTCTCATCTGCGATTGCTACTTCTGTTCTATCATTATTTAAAGCAAAACTTGAAAACTTAGACATAGAAGCCTGTATTACCCATTTTTTCTTTTTTGTTTTAATATTGTAAGAGATAATATCATTACTAATAAGAGCCAATAGAACATTATTGCTATCTATAAACTTCGCTTTAATGATATTCAACATATCATCTTTTGTAAGTATTGAATTTAATTTATTGTTTTTAAAAATATGAATACGACTATATCCACCACTGTCTTGAGAAAGAATTAAAAGTCTATTTTCAAGTAAATCAATAGAAAAAATTTTACTATCAACTTCATCTCCCATAAAGTCTTTAATCTTATCAAGAGCAACACTCTGTAGTTTTTTTCTTTTTTTTGTATTAAAAATATCAATTTTTCCACTGTCAGTAGCTATGTACAGTTTGTCTTGTTCATACATAACATCAGTTGCCAGACCATCTGACAATTTATAAACATGTGTAGGCTGAATCAACTTTTGGGCAAAAAGAGTTGAAAGTAGAGTTAAAAAAACAAATACATACTTCATTCACGAACCTTTTTAATATCTATGGCATCTGCAGGGCATCTGCTGATGCAAAAGCCACAGCTTGTACATTTTTCATTGATTTGGGGCATAAACATAGCTTTAAAATCAATGGCATCTTCATAGCAAGGGTCTTTACATGAAAAACACATAACTCCTTGCCAACTATAGCACTTATCCTTATTTATAATTATATCAACTTCTATTAAATGTTTGTTCTCTACAAGTAAAATATCGCTTGGGCAAGATAGGGCACACTCATCACAGTAAGTACATCCACGTTCTGAAAAATCCAAATAGGGAGTCTTGTCTTCTGCGATTTTAATAATTTGTTCTTGACACAAAGAAGCGCATTGCCCTTCACAATTTTGACACTCTGTGGCAAAAGCATTAATATCTATATAATAAGGAGGTCGTATTAATACACCTTCATCTTTATTCTCTCTTACCGCCTCTTTGACAGAGGAAGAAAGAAAGCCAAAAAGCTCTCTTCTCTCCATAACTTTCCTAGTTAGTTTTGTGTATCAATATCTTTAAGCCATTTAGATTGGTTCCAAGATGATTTTGAATCACCGTCAGGAGATGTATAAACTGGCGTAAAGTGACTTTCATCTACTAAATCATTTGTTGCTTGCGGAGCATGACATTGAGAACAATTATATCTACCTGCATAGAGTTTTTGTTCACTTTTATCTACCTGAATAGAGACATTTGAAAGTGTTTCAGATGATGTATTTTTAACGGTTTTTCCGTTTTTCATGATTTTTCCACCTTTTACTGCCGTCTTTGGTCTAAAGTTTGTAAAGTGTGAAACCGGAATCGGCGTTGCTCCCATTGACGATGCCATATCTGGCATATGACACATCAAACATTGATTGTCACTTTTTGTAATTGGCAACATCCCTGTTGTATCATGTGGAATCATCGGTGGAGCATCTTGAAATGCTCTTTTAATTTTCTTAGATGTACCTGGCGCAGCTGAGTTATATGTAGTTGCAGGTGGAATAACATCTTCTTTTAAGAGATCATCTGTCCCTCTATATCCTAAGTTTGCTGCCGTAATTGTTGGTTTTACTACATCTGCATTACTCTTAGCATTTGTACTAGTGGGTGTATTACTACATCCAACAAATAATAAAGCTGAAGTAGCTAAACCTATTGTAATTTTCGTTAAAATTTTCATTTTACTCTCCCGTTTTTTTATTTTGAATAAAATCTCTTATTGAGAATCTTAGAGCATCATCATCACATACTTCGATACATCGTGCACAGTTTGTACACTCTCCAGAAAGTACAGGAATTGACTCTTTACCTATCATGTGAAGCACCTGTTTCTCAGGACAAACTACTTTACATTTCATACAAAGAGTACAATTTTCTTCTAAATGATGTACTCTAATAAAACTAAATTTACCTAAAAGTGAATAAAAACCACCAAGAGGACAAATATGACCACACCAACCATTTTTTAGTACAAACAGGTCAAATAAAAAGATGATAAGCACCGCAGCCCAGCCAAATCCTATACCAAAAACAATACCACGATGTAGCATTGAAATAGGGGATATGAACTCAAACGCAGCAATACCCATAAACGCTGATACAACTAAACTCAACCCCAATATCCAATATCTTGCATTTCTGCTAATTGGTTGTTTTTGTAATTGTGCTCTGTCAATATCAAAGACTCTTCTTAGCCAATTTGCACTGTCCGTGACCATATTTATAGGACAAACCCAAGAACAAAATGCTCTACCACCTACTAAAAAGTAAAATAGAGCGACAACTCCAACACCTATAAGTAAGTCTGTTGCAACAACAGCACCCGCAGCGACCATTTGCATTACAGCAAACGGATCACTCATCGGAATCATTCCGAAAATTTTAGATGTGCTAAGGTTTCCTTCAAGTATCTTCCATCCCCATGCATTTGCACCAAAAAAGAGAATTAAAATCCCTATCTGCGTAAATCTTCTAAGGATGAGATATCTGTAATTATTCCATATCTTACTCATCTAATAAACCTTCAAATCCTGCATTGAGCTTATCAACAGCTTTTTTTCTACTTACATTTGTTGTTGTATGAATTGCATGAGCATCTTTGAGTCTTGCTTCATCTTTTTTGTCCCAACCTTTAATGTAGTGACTTCCGGCTTTACCCATAGCTACCTCACGAGGCAGTATGAAAATAGCCGGTTTGTCAGTTACACAGGCTTGTTCACACATTCCACACCCTGTACATGCATCAGCATGAACAACAGGTTTTAAAAATGCATGCTTACCAGTTCTTTCATTTTTACTGTACTCAACAGTTATCGCTTGACCTAAAATAGGACATGCTCTATAACAAGCATCACATTGAATTCCCCAAAAAGCAATACAGCTGTTTTCATCAATAACTGCAAGACCCATATCGGCTGTATTTATATCCAGTTGACCATTTACAGTAACACTTGACTCATCAAGTGCCCCGCTTGGGCAGACAGGCACACATGGAATATCTTCACACATATAACAAGGTATATCCCTTGGTGTAAAGAAAGGTGTCCCTACCGGCTTATGATCACCTGGTTTTGCAAGCTTGAGTGTATCATAAGGACAAGCCTCTACACACAAACCACATTTGATACAGGTTTTCAAAAAGTCATCTTCTTTAATAGCTGCAGGTGGACGCAAAATAAGAGGTGAAGCTTTCGCTTCATCTAAGTATGCGCTCCATACAAAGCCGCCTATTACAGCATAACCAGCACCCCTGGCCATATTTAAAAGGAACTTTCTTCTATCGCTAAGAGGTTTTTTTGCTTTTGAATGGTTACTCAAAATAATACTTCCTTCTTTTTAAAATTATGCTTTATAAATTTTTACAGCACATTTTTTATAGTCTGTCTGTTTTGACATTGGACATGTAGCATCAAGTGTAACTTTATTGATAAATACACGTTCATCAAACCAAGGTACGAATACTAATGGTTTTGGTGGTCTGTTACGTCCACGAGTCTCAACACGAGCTCTTACTCTACCACGGCGAGATTCAACCCAGCAAAGGTCATTATCTTTAAGTCCTCTTTCTGCTGCCGCTTTAGGATTCATATATACAAGTGCTGCTGGAACTGCACGATAGAGTTCTGGTACACGCATAGTCATTGTTCCTGAGTGCCAGTGTTCAAGTACACGACCTGTACATAACCATAAATTGTACTCTTCATCTGGCATTTCCGGTGGATCCATGTACGGACGAGCAAAGATTTTTGCTTTATCTGTAAGTGGTTTTTTCTTTTTGTCTTGTACACCAGTTAAGTTACCATGTGGTAATGCTTTTGCAAGTGGACCATAGAATGCGAACTCACTCCCTCTACCATTCTCTTTTGCATGTTTTGCTGCATACGGGTCAAATTTAGTATTAAATCTCCATGCAGTCTCTTTACCATTAACAACAGGCCATTTAAGTCCACGAACTTTATGGTAAGTAACAAAGTCTGCCAAGTCATGACCATGACCACGACCAAATGAAGCATACTCTTCCCAGAGGTATTGGTGCAACATAAATCCATATCCCTTAAATACTTTTCCATCACTCCCTACAACATTTCTCTCATCACCATTACATTCAGAGTTGTCATACCCTTTTTGTGGGAAAGAATCCATGTCAATTTTATATTTTTTTGCTCTATCATTTGCATATAAAATTTCAAACATTGTAGTCTCAGGTTTATAACCCATTTTATAAGCTGCATCTCTAACATCAGCAAGTTTTTTACCGTTTCTTAGTGTATATGGTCCCCATAATTCATCAACAGTAAAGCGTTTTGAGAGTTCAACCCATTGCCATGTATCAGACATTGCATCACCTACAGGAAGTACTTGTTGTCTCCAGTGTTGTGAACGTCTCTCAGCATTTCCGTATGCTCCCCATTTTTCATAGATCATTGCAGATGGTAAAATAAGGTCAGAAACCATTGCAGAAATACCAGGATATCCGTCACTTGTTACGATAAAGTTGTCCATTTCACGAGCAGCTTTAATCCAGTGTTTTGCATTCGCTGAATCTTGGTAAGCATTACAAACATTTACCCATGCAAATTTAACAATACCATCTTCGATATCTCTGTGGATTTTCATAATGTGTTGATTACCAACAGGGTTGAGTGTTCCAGCAGGAATATGCCATCCTTTTTCAGTAATAGCTCTGTGTTTAGGGTTTTTAACCATCATATCGGCCGGTAGACGGTGACAGAATGTACCAACTTCACGAGCAGTACCACAAGCTGAAGGTTGACCAGTTAAAGAGAACGCTCCAGAACCTGGTTTTGCTTGTTTGTTAAGCATAAAGTGAACATTGTATGAAAGTGTGTTATCCCAAGTACCACGAGTATGTTGGTTCATACCCATTGTCCAGAAACTTACAACTTTTCTATCTTTTTCAATATAAAGTGCTGCTAAATCTTGGAGTTTTTTCTTGAAACTTTCAAGAGACTCTTCAGGATCACCTTTACAAAGTTCTGCAGTATATTCCAATGTATATGGAGCTAAAGATTTTTTATAATCTTCAAAAGTGATTTCCCAGTGTTTTAGTGTACCTGGGATATTTTTCATTACATCACCTTCTTTATAACCATATGGCTCTAAAGCAGGAGCTTCTAATGGAGAAACAACTTTGCTCATCTCTTTATTATAAATTTCCATCTCTTTTGCATCATATTTACCTGCACTACCGTCAGGACGAACAGGAGTTACAGATTTTTCACCAGCACGTCTAAAACCATAACCGATATTTACAGGACCAGCTGTAAAGATGATGTTTTTCTTGATGAAATCCCAGTCAATTGCTTCAGGATGATTGTAAACAATTTCACGAGCAAGATAGTTCCATAATGCAAGGTCAGTATTTGGTCTAAAAATAATGTTAAAATCACCAAGGTCACATGTTCTGTGTGTGTATGTTTGGATATTTACAACTTTTACACGTTCTGGATCACTCAGTTTTCTATCTGTAACACGAGACCAAAGGATAGGGTGCATCTCTGCCATATTTGAACCCCAAGTTACAATTGTATCTGTTAGCTCAATATCATCATAACAACCAGATGGTTCATCTATACCAAATGTTTGGTAAAAACCAACAACTGCTGAAGCCATACAGTGACGAGCATTCGGGTCAATTGCATTTGATCTGAAACCACCCTTCATCATCTTCTGTGCAGCATATCCTTCCATAATAGTGTATTGACCAGATGCAAATACTGCTACACCCTCAGGACCACTTGCTTTAAGTGCTTTTCTGATGTTTTTTTCCATTTCATCATAAGCTCTTTCCCACGATATAGGAGCAAACTTACCATGCTTATCAAACTCACCTTTATTATTAACACGTAATAGCGGTTGAGTAAGTCTGTCTGCACCATACATAATCTTAGCATTAAAGTAACCTTTAATACAGTTAAGACCACGATTTACGGGAGCTGCAGGATCCCCTTTAACCGCAACAATTTTTCTATCTTTGCCATCACCTGTAGTCGCAAGCATGATCCCACAACCGGTACCACAAAAACGACAAGCTGCCTTATCCCATCTCCATTTTGATTCAGCTGCGTTTGCATTTGCTTCAAGCTCTGCTGGTACACTTATACCAATTGCTGCTGCCGCTGATGCTGCTGCTGAACTTTTTAGAAATTCTCTTCTTGAAAGTGACATGTTATCTCCTATGTAGATTAATATTGAACTAACTAAAATTGTCAATTTACGTCTTAATAATAGCAAGTTAATGCCTAAAATCTTTGACTTATGTCAATTTATTAAGTAATTTAATTAAGATTGTTTTTATAGTGTAGATAAGTAACAGATATACTACATTGAAAAGTTTATAAATATGCAGGAAAATAGTAAGAGACTATTTTCCTATAGCATTATCCAAATTTGCTACTGCAATGTAGTAGTTGTAATAGTCTATAACAAGAGAAGCTTTGGCATCTATATAGCCTTGTCTTGCTTGCTGCAATTCTATATAGTCTGATAAACCGTGTTCATATCGTTTGGCTGCCTGCTCGAACTTTTGAGATGAAGCATTCATAAGGCTTTGTGAAAGACCGAGAGTATCTTTTTTTCTATAAACATTTAAAAACTCAGAGGTGACATTTTGTTTGATTTTGAGCTTTAAATCTCTAAGAGCAAAAGTTGAAATTTCTTTGTGTATTTTACTCTGTTGGACTCTTGATTTGGAAGCACCACCTTGATAGATATTCCAGTCTAAGTTAATTCCAACCTGCCATTGATCTTTTGGTGTCAATAATTGAAATTTATCAGATGATTGTTTTGTATAATCTGCACCTAAGTAAAATTCTGGATAATATTCGGATGAACTGACATTTACAAGGGATGCAGTGCTTTGAATATTTGTTTGATACTCTTTAATTTCAGGTTTGTTTATATAAGCATATTTGATACAGTTTTGAAGAGTTAAAGGGTAATCTTTAATATAATCATGTATGTTGTTCAGGTCCAGCGTTGTGGAATAAACACTATATGTTTTATCTGTGCTTGTAAAGCCTATTACCTGATCTAAAACAGAGTATGCCTGTTTAAAATTATACTGCGCGTTCTTTAAATCTATTTGGGATTTTATAAGAGCAACTTTTGCATCAGAGATATCTATCTTTGTGCGGATACCAGCTTTAAAATATTGCTTGGAACGATAAAGTTGTGCTTCGTTTAATTTTACATTTTCAACTTGGACACTTATGAGTGATTTTGCTTTTAAAACATTGTAGTAAGCTTCTTTAACCTCTCGTTTTTTGTCAGATATTTTTTGAATTTGCTTAAACAGATAACTTTGAGATTCGTATTTTGTAAAATCACTAGTTGAGCCTGTTTTGCCAAAATCGTAAATTATCTGTTTGAGAGATAAATTTCCCAAAAGAACGGTATCATCCACCATTTTATTATTATCAGATAAGATATTGCTTGCTCCTGTTTTGGATGCAGAAGCATGAATATCTATTTTTGGCAGATAACCAGAAGTTGCAATGTTATGCTCCTCTTGTGAAGCTTCATAACTGAGTTTGCTGATTGTTAATTCGGGTGAGTTTTTTAAGGCTATAAGAATCAACTCATCTACAGTATATATTTCATCTGCTTTGAGACTAAAGCTTATGCAAAATAGCAAAAAAAGTTGTAGTAAATTTTTGTTTTTCATTAGATAGACTCCCTTCTTGCAATTTCATCTTCGACACTGACAAATTTTTCACGCATGCTCTCAAGCAGAACATAAAGTACCGGTACGATAAGTGTTGAGATAAAAGTTGCAGTAACCATTCCAAACATCAAAACAATACCTATAGACTGCTGTGTAATCGCACCGGCTCCTGTTGCAAACGCAAGAGGAAAGATACCAAATAAAAATGATAAAATAGTCATCATAATGGCACGAAAACGGAGTTTTCCCGCACTTATGGCAGAATCTATGATGCTTTTACCACTCTCACGCAGCTCTTTTGCAAATTCAACAATAAGTATGGCATTTTTGGCGGCGAGGGCAACGAGCAGAACAAGTCCGACCTGTGCAAAAGTATTGAGCGGAATTCCCATCCATAAAAGTCCTCCGACTGCACCGGCGATGACCATAGGTACAGAGAGCAGAATCATTAATGGAAGTATCCAACTTTCATACTGTGCGGCAAGTACCAAAAATACAACAAGTGTAACAAAAATAACAACATAAATCTGTGCGTTTCCTGCTAATTTTTCTTGATAACTCATACCCGACCACTCATAGCCATAGTTAGAAGGTAGGACTCTTGCAGCTATCTCTTCCATCGCTTTCATAGCATCTCCTGAAGAGTATCCCGGAGCTGCAGATCCATTGATCTGAATACTTCTGTACATGTTGAAGTGTGAGAGGTTTTGTGGCCCTATGATCTCTTTTACTTCAAGTAATGCACTCAGTGGCACCATTTTGCCATTGATATTTTTTACAAAAAGTTTGTTAATGTCAGTTTTTGAACTTCTGTAATCTTTGTCAGCTTGTACGAACACACGGAATACTTTTCCGAATTTTGTAAAATCATTGACATAGACAGAACCAAGATAGATCTGCATTGTTGTAAAAAGGTCAGACATATTTACTCCGAGTGCATTCGCTTTTTCTCTGTTTATCTTAATATCATACATTGGGTAGTTGATGGCAAATGTTGTAAAAGTATGAGAGATACGTTTATCTTGATTTGCCTCTTTAATGATTTCATCTGCATAATCTTTAAAGGTGTCTAAGTCACCTGAGAGATAATCCTGCAGTCTAAAATCAAATCCGCCCACAGCACCAATCCCAGGAATTCCCGGCAGGTTAAACGCAGCGATATTGGCATCACCTATATTTGCTGTTATCTGACGTATTTTACGAATGACAGCATCCACACTTTGATCCGGTTTTGTTCTCTCTTTCCAGTCTTTAAATGAAACGAACATTGCCACAGATGAACTGTCTAGAGATGATGTCACGATATTGTATCCATCAATAATAACGACATTTTGAATTTCAGGAATTGTATAGAGACGTTTTTCTACCTCTTTTCTTAACTTTGTTGTCTGTGAAAGGGAAGTCCCTGGTTTAAGATTGACAGAGACGATACAGACACCTTTATCTTCTGAAGGTACAAATCCTGTTGGAATAATTGTAAAAAGATAGTATGTCAGATAAAAAATCCCAACAATAAGTGCAAGCATAATGTAGCGGATTTTGACAAAGAAAGTAATAGTTGCTGTGTACTTTTCTGTGATGAAATCAAAAACTGTATCGAATTTTTGAAAAAATATAAATTTATTTTCTCCTTTTTTTCTGCGTTTGATGATAATTGAACTCAGTGCAGGGGAGAGTGTCAGTGCATTAAGAGAAGATATCATAACAGCAAAAGATATGGTAAGAGCAAACTGCTGATACAGGGAACCTGTAATACCCGGAAGCATTGAGACAGGTACAAAAACGGCAACTAAAACCAGAGTCGTAGAAATGATGGGACCGATAAGCTCGATCATAGATTTCTTAACAACCTGTGGCACTGTCAGATCTGGTTCTTTCTCTAGTAGAACCTCAACATTCTCAACAACTAGGATAACATCATCAACAACAATCCCAATAGCTAAAATGAGTCCAAAAAGTGTTAAGAAGTTAATGGAAAATCCATGTGCCGTGTACATAATGGCGAAAGTACCGATAAGTGAGACAGGAATGGCAACAGAAGCAATGACTGTAGGTCTCCATGAACCTAAAAAGATAAAAATAATAAGAATTACAAGTCCTACCGCCATAAAAAGGTTGGTAACAACATTGTCAATAGCTACTTTTACATATTTAGTTGTATCATACGGTACGCTCCACGTGACACCATCTGGAAAACGTCTCTGCAGACGTTCCATAGTCTCTTGAACTTTTTTACGAATCTCTAAGGCATTGGCATCACCGAGTTGATAAACACCTATGAGCCCAGCTGGTTTTTTAGCTGAAATGGCATTCCAGTCATAACTTTCACTACCGAGGATTACTCGTGAGACGTCACTTAAGTAGACAAGCGAACCATCCTCTTTATGTTTAAGAACAATATTTTTGAACTCTTTGACATCCGAGAGCCGGCCTTCTGTTGTAAGGGTGAATTCTTGCTTTTGATTGTCATAACTAGGCATCCCACCGATTTTACCAATGGAAGCCTGCTTATTTTGACTTTTGATTGCATTGACAACATCCATTGGTGTAAGACCAAGAGCTTTGATTTTGTCGGGATTGAGCCAAGCACGGATAGAATACTTTATTTCTCCCATATTTTCAGCTTTACCAACACCCGGAATACGCTTAATTTCATCAAGAACATTAAGATTTACAAAGTTAGACAAAAACGCAGCATCGTAGCGTTTATCACCCGTGATTGTAATAAGACATACGATAGAAGGACTTTGCTTGTCAACTATGACACCCTGTGCGACAACTTCAGGAGGAAGTGATGCTGTAGCGGTTGCTACTTTGTTTTGTACATCAACTGCACCGATATCTATGTCATACCCTGGTTGAAAATATACATTGATATCTGAACGTCCGCTTGAAGTGGAAGAGGAGTCCATATACATTACACCCTTGATGCCGTTGAGTTTGTCTTCAAGAACACGCGTGACGGTATCTTCAACAACATAAGCATTTGCACCTGTATATGTTGCACTTACTTTTACTGTAGGAGGAGCAACATCGGGATATTCAGAAATAGGTAACAGACCTAAAGATACAAGACCCGCGATAATAATAATAAGTGCGATGACAATAGCTAAGATTGGACGCTTGATAAAAGTTACTGAAAACATTTTTTATCTCTTTTTTGGAATAAGATCATTTTTTTCTAAAATTGCATCTATTCCTTGCTCTTTTGTTACATCAGTAGCAGTAACTTTTCTGCCTGGTTTTAGTTTCATTAATGCAGAAACTATAAGCCGATCTCCGTCTTTAAGTCCTTTTTTAATACTCACATAGTAACGAGTAGCATACCCTGTTACAATGTCAGCTCTTTTGATTGTAGAGTTTTGATCCAAGATATAGACATACTTTCCTAATTGATCATTAAAAATAACTTCTGGTGGAATCATTTTAAATTTATGTTTGTCTGTGATAAATACATTGACATAAACAAAAGTACCGGGAAGTACTTTTCCTTCTGGGTTGTCCATAGTTGCTCTCATGGTAATCGTTGAAGTAAGAGGATCTACAATATTATCTGAAAAGTCAACATAGCCATCAAGCCTGATATCTTCCAAAGAACTCTCAATTTCTATAAAAGCATCGGGATTTTTCTTATTTCTATACTTTTGCATTACTCTTACATCATTTTGTGAAGGAGAGAAATATGCATAAATAGGGTTAATACGCATAATTGTAGTCAATAGAGTAGACTCTCCTTGTCCTACAAGGTTCCCTTCATCAACTATTCTTGTACTCACTTTCCCTGAAATAGGCGCACGAATGATGGTGTAATTAAGCTTTATTTTTGCTTCTCTTATCTTTGCTCTGTCACCTTCAATGGCAGCCCTGAGAGATGCAAGCTTCGCTTGATACTGCTCAAGTGTCGCCCGAGGTGCAAGCCCCTCTTTCACAAGTGGAGTATAACGGGCAACATCAGCTTTTGCCAAAGCAAGAGCTGCTTCATCTTGAGCTTTTTGTGCTTTTGCAGAATTAAGTGCTGCAATGTATGGGTCTTGCTCTATTTTAAAAAGTTTTTGTCCCTTTTTAACGCTTTGCCCATCTTTAAAGTATACTTTTTCAAGCACTCCTGAGACTCTCGCACGCACTTCTTGATGAGAACTAGATCGTGTCTTTCCTGTAAAACGAGTCCAGATAGGAACATTTTGTTCTTGAATTGTTATAGTGTTAACCTTGAGTGGAGGCAACTCTTTTTTGGGACTTTGTGTCTTGTTTTCAGAACAAGCACTAAAGAGCAACAGAGTTACAGCAAAGAGAGAAGAAAAAGTTTTTACTACCATTAGAAATCAACCTTTTAGATGATATTTTGTAATGTAGTCATTATACCTTGTTTTTATTTAAGAAAAATTGCTTTTAAAAAATCGGCTGAGTTATGATCAAGTTATTAATAACGTGCAAGATTATAAAATACATTGTAGCGTATGAGCGTTGTCTCTTTTGGTCTTGGATATCGGCTGTATGCGTACTCAATGGTCTCTTTTGTAGTGTCATCAAGTATGTAGTAACCACTTTTTGAGATAAATCTAAAATCTGACATATCTCCATTTGGATGGAGTTTGAACTCTATGACATTACTTCTGTTGACATTGAGATTTCTAGGTAAATTTACCCGTGCAACACGGTTTAAAACCTCTTGGGTTATTCTTCTCATAATCTCTTGATTATCGAGTATATATTTTTGTTGTCCAGGTGTTAATGTTCCAAATGTATCACCATATAACTCTTTGATATCTTGAGAAATACTACTGTTGTTTCTGGCTTGTTTTTTTGTCTCTTTCTGCTCTTCATCTGATCTGTCTTCGTAGAGCCAAGAGAGCTCTTCTTCTGTTTTTGTTGCCACTTTTTTCTTTACTTTTTTTGTAATGTTCACTTCATTGTTTACATAAGGAATATATGGTTTTTTTGGAGGAAGCGGCTCAATTTTTGGCTTTGGAACCTCTACTGGTTTTTTTATGGTTTTAGTTTTATTGAGTTTTGGTTTTTTCTTTGGTTTTGCTGG